>Ga0114964_10000547_pt1 | contig 29023 bp, 33 predicted proteins | sample C_131016_MF_Meta_FD_92638 | JGI IMG/M metagenome (GOLD analysis project Ga0114964, IMG submission 92638) | Freshwater microbial communities from Lake Croche, Canada to study carbon cycling - C_131016_MF_MetaG | ecosystem: Environmental > Aquatic > Freshwater > Lake | place: Lake Croche, Canada...
ATTTGGGTAGTTAATGATAGTAATCCAACTCCATATTCCTCAATAGGTACAAATGATATACCTGGTACATATAAGGTTTTATTTATGGAGGAAGTAGGTCAAAAGACTTATCTAACTATAAACCAAGACCTAACTAGCCTCTATGGTAATCTTAGTGTTGATAATATCGAAACTGGACTTAGATTAACTGCTATATTCAGAAATGCTAATTGGAAACAAGGAGTTTGGGTCAATGGTATATTTGAGAGTGGCTACTTTGAAGGCGGTATTTGGTATGGTGGTAGGTTCTCCACTGGGGCAAGCTGGGGGAGATGATAATTTAATATATACAATATGATATTAAATAATCAAATAGATATAGTGTTGAATGGGTCCAATATTTCTAAATATAAAGAGAAGTATGGTAATGATATTAAAGTAAATACTAAAATAACAGTTGATATCTCAGATATACCTGACTATTCGAGTGTGATAATTGATTGTAAATGCGAGATATGTGGTGTTGAATCTAGAATTTCAAGGGCTAATTATACCACAAATATTAAAAATGGTGGGTACTATGGGTGTAGAAAATGTAGTAGATTAAAGTCAAAAAAGACATGCTTTAGTATATATGGTGTAGAAAATGCTTTTCAATCAGAGGAAGTTAAGAATAAGATAAAGTCAAAAAATCTAGAAAAATATGGTGTTGAAAATACTTTTCAATCAGAGGAAATTAAGAATAAGATAAAGTCAAAGAATCTAGAGAAATATGGGGGTGGTGTGTATTCACAAACTGATGATTTTATCAATAAGTTTATAAGAACCAATTTAGAAAGGTATGGTGTTAAATATCCGATGCAGTTGGATATTAACAAAGAGAAGTCTATAAATACTACTTTAAAAAAGTATGGAGTTCCTTACTACTCACAGACTGATGAGTGTAAAGAAAGAATAATAACTACTAATTTGAAAAAATATGGTGTTTCTAATTATGCTAAGTTAGATGAGTGTAAGGATAAAATGAGGAATACTAATTTGGAAAGATATGGGTTTCCTTATGCTATACAATCTAATCTATTTCTAAATAAGGCATTAAAATGTAAGATTAAACAATATAATGATGATTTATATTATCAGGGATCTTACGAAAGGGATTTTTTGGAAATATGTGATAAATTAAATTTATTACAGCTAGTTAAAAGGGGGTCCTAGTATAAAATATGGGGATTGTGTTTATTTCTCTGACTTTATATTTGATAATAAACTAATAATTGAAATTAAATCCAGATACACTTATGATTTACATTTGGATAAAAATTTACTAAAAATGAAATCTTGTGTAGATAATGGTTATGATTTCTTGTTTATAATTGATAAGGATTATATAGAATTTCTAAATTTTGTATTATATTAGCCGGTTTATCAGCATGTCTCTGTACTCGATAGTTGGTATATCATCAACAAGAGATTTCTTTATTTCCTTAAAGTTGGGTTTATGTTTCCAGTATCCTATGATCTTGATATCATCTGTCCAGAATTGTATCTGTTCTGTTTCAACATCTCGTTCAGCTAAACACATCTCATAATTTATATCAGGATTTGATATATAATGATGAAAGTTTCGATAAGCTCTTGGTGATTCTATAAACTGTATTACTAACGCTTGATCCCATATGTTAAACTCAACGAATATTGCCAATATTGGTCTTGATATAGTCTTATCTTTTATATGTTGAAACAAAAACCAATCTCCGAATTTTAAATTTGGATTTTTTGACATACTTGTTGACTTTATAGAATTAGCATAAAAGCCATCCTTCATCAATGATTCATCAATGGTTGAGTATTGTCTAAACCAATTTACTGCCTCGTTATACTTATTGAATACCATTTTACAAAATTAAAGAATACTTTTAATATTACCACAATATATCTTAACTAATTCTGATAAAATATCACCGTGACAAGATTTTGGTTTGCACCAACATCCTAGAGTCTTTCCCTTTAACTCATGTAAGTCATTTAGTAGGTGTTTACCATCACCCTTTGTTATCCACTCTTGGTAGTTACTTATTGCCTCTTTTCTTGATGCTACTTTATACTTAGCGAGAGTGCTATCTTTATGTGAGAATGGATTGCCCCACTTGGTGGTTCTATCTATTAAGATGTCATATTCATCTTTCCTACAATGAACTATTTTACACATAATTAAAGTGAATGTAATCCCTGTCCATCGTTTGATGAATCAATACTGATTACTCTGATTAGATTTTCGTTATCGCCTTTCTTTTTGTAGATTTCATTGAATCCTTTGGCGAGTCCTCTTTTAAATACTTCGGTGAAGTATGCGAATGGGTTGTCTGATTTTTCCTCATTAAAATTGTACCAGTTTGCGAACATATCAAGTAGTCCACTTTGATAACAGTCTTGTCGGTCATCATTGTTCCAGTATCTCATCTTTTTAATGGTTCTTTTTGCTAGTATCTCTAGCATTAACTTAGATTTGTTGGTTAGTTTACCTTGAGCCTTTGATATAATTATCTCAGCATATAAATCTTTATTGTGTAAGTACATCAGTTCATATTATTTTTATTTGATTAATAAGTATATTAAATATTAAATAGTTTGTTTTCTATAAACGTCTTATCAATAAAAAAAAGAGAGATTAGTTTATAATCTCTCTTTTCTATAATAGTTATGTAATTATGCTCTACTTCTCTCTTTATATTGAGTTTGTTTTACAACTTGTAGATCATTTTCAAGAGTTTCTTTTCTCTTCTCTAAATTAGTTAGAGCAGTTGTAAGAACATTTGATTCTCCAATATATTGGATAGATGTTTTTACTTTACTGATGTTAAATTTAACATCTTCTAATTTAAGAGTAATTTCTCTTTCTTTATCTTCTAATTTTCTCTTAACGATTAACTCTTTACCTAATTTATTTTCATAGAAATAAGTTAAGTCATAGTTTAATTCGTTTCTTACTTCATTAACCAATTCGATTGGAGATTCATAAGAGAAGAATGAGTTACCATATCTTTCATCACATCTATAAACATAATTATTGTTTTTGTAGTTGAAAGCGAATACTTCAAGATGCGGGTTAACTAAGTTAGATACTCTTTTAACAACATCCATTTCAACAAACTTATCTAAGTTGTTAGCAGTTTCTAATATAATAGGATAAAAGTTTTTATTTACTATTGGGATAATTGGAGAGCTAAATAAGCTTTCTAATGTTGATTCTTTATTTAATTCATCTTCATTGATGAAAATTACACCTTTCTTAGGAACTGATAAACCAATTGTTAAGTTTTCAGAAACTCTAAAGTTTACTCTATCATCCGATATTTCAGAATACTTCATTGCAGTTTCTAATGTTCTTAAAACTCTTAGTTTTTGATCATCAGTGATGTGAGTTTCTAAAAGAGTTTTTTCGATATTATTCTCAGATAATAAGAACCATGATTCTTTAATTAGACAAAGATAACCATTCTCAACTTGCTCAACAAGCGAGAAGATTGATTCGCCTTTACCACCAGATAATAGGTTAGCCTTTTGCTCTGGAGATTTTGTCAAATTATGAACAAATAATTTAATTTCAGGTACCCAGTCATAAACTGCAAGCTCATTAAGAACTTTTGATAGTCTATCTTGATCACTTTCTAAGTTAATAGTTTGTAGAAGTACATTGATAGGTTGTCTGTATAATTCACCTTGATTCTTACCATTTAAAACATTATATAAATGCTTTAATTCATAAACAAGTTGATACTCCTTCATATCGATGTTTAGAGACTCTAAAAATCCCTTAACTTCTTTATCAAACGTGAAAGGTTTAAGTCTTTCGTTTAGAGAAGTGATAATTTGTTTTTCTGAAACTTCATTGCATAAGCTGATGTAGGAATCAACGATCATAGAAACATCTTCCTGATCAACGCCTATTTTTTTTCTGAAATTAAATAGTTCTAATTTAATATTCTTCATAGTAAATATTTTTTTTTATTTTATCTTTATACTATATATTATAAATGAAAAGTCACTTTTTTCTTATTTCTATTACTTAATTGGCTTATCATTATTATCCGATATATTGTTAGGTCCACCAGCACCTCTAGATATGATTAAATTGTTATACCACCTTGTTCTCTTAGGGTTTACAAAATTCCCATCACTATCATTTAACTGTCTAAATGCTGGGTAATATGTATGTACCTCAAATGAGCAGGTTAGTTTAATAGAATTGTCGGATGCCATATTTGACTCTCTTGACATTTCTATTTGATTAGTATCTGGTAGTATCAGCATTGCATCTATGTTCATATAGTTGTGCTCAAAATACATGTATCTGTATAACCAAAGTGTATTTATTATAGACTGACTACACTTAAAGGAGTCAATCTCACTATTTAGCAAAACTACTAAATCATACTTAACTGATATAGGAACGGCTCTTATCTTAGTTAGCATTTTCTTTACCTCTGCTTCATCCTCAACAACCATTCTTAGCCAGACATTTGGGTTTGACATTTCATCACTTTTTATATCGAATCCTGTCATGGTTAAATGACCTCTTGGTATAACATCAGTGTTTAGCTCAACATATCTATTGTTTGATACAACATCATCCGTAAATGAATCTAATAAGAATCTTTCATTTCCGGTCATTGAGTAATAGAAGGGTACATTTACATCAATTGTACCTGATGTAAATTTGTTTTTCCACTTTACCTCACCTTCGAGTGTATCTAATACACATACAGTTAAATCCCTGAAAAAACAATCCTCAAAATTAGATCTTTCACCTATCATAGTTTATAATTATTTTTAATTGAATCTTTGTAATCCGATTCCCATATTGATATTATCTTATATCCGATTTTTTCTATTTCCATTTGTCGAGTAATTGTTCTATTATATAGTTCTCCAAACGTTAGCCCATTTACTCTATTAATATCATTCTTATTATATACTTTTGGATTTCCATGCCAGAAATCACCATAAAATTCATATACCAATTTATTATTAATATCAACACCATCCACAAAAAATTTACCTATTTTGAACTGTCTGTAATCCTTTGGTATATTATAAGTATCTAACCAGATATTTTCTATCTTACCTCCATTTCGATTACAATTTCTACAACCTTGTCCTCTCAAATGTGCATTAGGAGACATTTGAAAAACACCATGTTTTTCACATATAATAGAAACTTTTTTATTATAATTAAAATCGCAGATTAATGAATAATCATATCTGTTATTATGTAATAAATTAGCTTTATATATGAATTCTTCATTTGTTAATTTACCTTTTCCAATTGAATTACATTTTGGACATCCGCCAGTCTTTGATTCTAGATGTTTCATAGGAGATTGTTGAAATTCTATATTGTGTTTATTACATTTAATTATAACTTTATTCCTCATCTTAACATAATCCACTTTAGAATAATCATACAAGTCACCGAACTTATTTTGGAATTCTGATATTATATCAGATATTTTATTTTTTCTTCTAGATGATCTCTTTATCAAACCACAATCTGGGCACCCACTTTTATAATGGGAATTGGGTACTTGTAAAAACTCACCATGTCGTGGACAAAGTATCAATACTTTTGTTATATCGTTAATATAGCAAACTAAGGAATAATCATATTTATTATTATGTATAATATTTGCTTTTTCCACAAATTGTTGTAATGTAAGTTTCTTACTCATTTAATTATATATTAAAATTAATACTTTCCTTTTTTAATATATAAATTAATGAGATATCTAAAAACTTTTGAGTCAAGTGAGCCAACGATAAGAGAAAAGGTCGAGAGACTCGTTGAGATATACAACTACCTCTGGGATAATCATATTGAAGATCCTGAAAACTTGACAGGTAAGCTATCAGTTATATTTATGGCATATGCTAAGCCACTACCTCATTCTACCTTTGGAAAACCGTATGAGTTTATGATAGATAAACTTATTACGAACCTGGAGACTAAAAGCTATAGAAGAGAAGAGAAAATAGGTAGCATAAACGAATTGTATAACAAAATGAAAGATATCCCAAAGTTTGATAGAACTGGACGAGATATATATTCAATGATGCTACCGCTTATTGAGGCTGAGGTAGATGGTGGTAAACTATTTACAAATAATTATAATATAGCATACTGTTATACATATGATTTCCGGTATAGTAAATACATAGCAAACTATCTTTTGAAGTTAAGAATTGATGAAGAGTATTATGATATATCACCTGATCAAGCTCATCGGCTAAGTAATAAAGATAGAGCACAGTATGAAACCATGTTTTATAAGTATAAACTATTCATAACGGAGCTTATCAAAGATATTGACCCAGCTAAATATGGATTTAATTATAGATTGTCTAACTATAGCCCTGATTTATATAAGATTGAAATCTATTTCACCTCAACCAAACAAACCATTTTATAATTCGTAATATAATAACAAAGTTATATTATGAAAGAGTTGCTACTATCCGAGAAGTGGCGTCCCAAAAAGATTGAGGATGCTATCATTCTACCAAGAATACAGAAGATATTTGAAAAGGGAATTACACAAAACATTATACTATTCGGATCATTCGGTACCGGAAAAACCACACTATCTAGAATATTAGTAGGTAAGTATCTTAAAAACAAGCCATTTATGGAGCTGAATGGATCTTTTTTTACATCAATTGACATTCTTCGCACAAAGGTTGATGATTTCTGCTCAAGAGTTTACATGGGATTGGACCTAAACGACGATAATATAAAGTCTGATGATATGAAATATGTTTTGATTGATGAGTGTGATAGGTTATCTATTCAATTTCAAGATGGATTAAAAGCATATATTGAAGAGTACTCTGCAAAGAATGTGCGCTTTATATTTATAACTAACCATATAAGCAAAGTATCACCAGGTGTTCTGTCAAGACTGACCCCAGTAAATTTTGATTGTATAAATACCGATGAAGAAAAGTTTTTAAAACAATCTCTTTATAAGAGAGTTATGAAGGTTATTGCCCCTGCGGAGGAAATAACTATTGATAAGGAAACACTTGTTAAAATAATAAACAGAACATTTCCTGATTTTCGTTCATTTATGAATGAACTGCAAGTTTTTAAGGAGACTGGCGAAAGTTCAGTTGGTTTGAGTACGGTAAATATAAAATTGAGAAATGAGTTATACTCTATCATCTATGATAAATCATTAGATTATGAGTATATTTATCACTTCCTGATGGATAAATTTGGTGGTGATAAAATAGATGAGATGATAAATCTATTTGGTAAATCATTTATTCAATGGTCATTTAGTGAGAAACGAGAGAATATAGATAAGCTTTTTCAAGTTAGTTATATAATACCCGAGCATATAAGACTTTTAGAAACTAGCACAGATCCAATCATTGTGGGTATGTCATTGATTGGTAAACTGAGAGAGATATTTGATTAATATGTGTATATTATTTTTTTATATATACTGTTATGAATTCATTCGACTTTAGAGATTTCTACATTAAATATCCGGGTCATCCAAACTATGTTAGTACTGACTTAGTTGAGGATGATATTATTTCTGTCATAATACAGAAATATGAGATGATATTATTTACAAATAAGGGTGAAGTACTTGGTGACCCAGATTTCGGTGCGGATTTAGAAAAACTTTTATTTGATACTAAGGTTTCTGGGTCACACGTTGAATCTGTTATTATACAAGAGATAGCAACTTATATACCTGAGTTAGTTAATATGAACTACTCACTACAAGTTGTATTCTCTCAAGATCCATATAACTATCAAGATATGATGTATATTTATTTCAAATTAGCTGACTATGAAGTATATGCTGAAATAGGAAATAAATATCCAGGCTACTAGTTAATTTTTTGAAGTATCTCATCAAATGCAAACTGCACCTTATTATTAAGCCCATGTGGAAGCTTTTCTGAACACTTATATCCCTTCAAATCTTTGATGTTATCAAAATAGATCCTTAAAAGATGCAAATCATTCCATCTAAAAAAATCGATTTTTCTTTCTTTACCTGTTAACTCTTTACTGGCATATCCTATATCAAAAAATATTGAATTATCTATCTCTTTCTTATCAATTATATTGAAGAATCTAACATCATGTTCCCTCAAAGTTTTATAAGTATCTTCTCTTCTAATACATTGTGAAGTGTGTGTTAAATGAATCGCACCTTCATAAGATAATATCTCATATACTAAGTATATATTATCTTCATATAAGATATCCCAATCTTTGTGATGTGTTATTAGGTTACCTAATTCTCCATTTATAACTTTAATAAAGTCTTCAGCGGACTCAATTTTATTAGAAATGGTTATTTTATCTACATTTGATATGTCAATATTATTTGTAACAACATAATCTGCAATTATGTTAATATCTAATTTAGCTGTTATATTATTCTCTTTTCTAATACGATTTATATAGATTATATTTTTTGCCATCTCTATATCATGTATAAGCCTTGATAAGCTCTTATACTCATCAATTGATGTTCTTAGTTTAATACTACCGATATTATCAGCGACCCATTGAATACTTCTCTCGTCAAAGTTGGACTCTATATAAAACTCAGTTAGCTTACCAATATAGCCTGATAATACCTGCTCTCTTATTCTTGTAATAAAATCAACTTGTTCTGGTGTTAGCTCATGTTTCTTGATAAGAAACTCAGACTTTTTAAAGTTCTCAAATAGTTGTATATATCTCATAATTAAATAAAAGGATTATCAATTGGACCGTTATCATCAAATAATTCAAGCTTTACGCTGTCATCATAAGAAAATGCTTTAGATGCAGAAGTTTTATTGAAAATAATATTTCCATTTTCATCAGATACACGTATATCTCCACCTGGACCTGTATACCTATTAAGTATTCCTGATACCTCTACCCCTCTATAATAGAGATGACATTTTATCTCATGGTTTAATATCCTTCTCTTAAATTCCTTTTTAACTCTTATTAACTCAGGATCTCTTAGTCTCTCACGCTTTTCTGTGTTTCTTTCCCTATCAAGCTTCTTTTTCATACCCTCTGTTTCTAAGTATTTGGCATTAGGTACTCTTAATATTATCTCGTAGTATTGGTTTTCTGAATCATATTTTCCTATACACCACTCTTCATTATTACTTACGGGTATATTTGTCTTACAATGGATTTCATCATCTTTCTTTGATATAAAATTCCAATGATCAGAAGCTCTATAACTAGCACCTGGTTTATAATCATATGATGTTTTATCAGTTGAATAGAAAGAATTTGATAATGGTGATTTCATTATAATATGCCATTTCTTTAACTCCTCTATTATTTCTTCTGGTAAGTCATATTTATATAACTCATCCACTTCTACTTTTTTAGTAACTAGTCTATCTTTGTTTCTTTCAAACCAATCTCTATTTTTTTTACCCTCCATTATGAGGAAGCTATTCCAATTTAATATCATATCACTATATATAAAACTTTTCAGATTAGAAATCTTATAATACTAAGAATATAATAATATGAAAAAAGTTTTACTACAACACTGGGAAGAGTCTGAACGAGGTTGGGGTGTTAGACCTGATGGTGCATCATTGCATCTTAATGAAATATCACATAAGATTTATGTTGATAGCATTTACAAGAATAGAAGTGGTGATGCACCACACGAGTATGATAGAACAGTTGGTAATCCAATAACAATTGAGGTTAGCGACGGGTTATATGAACTATTGTCTGAGAATGGTAACTATCGACTAACACAGTATCAATTAAATAACTTACTTAAAGTAGAAGACTTAATAATTAAAACATATGCTTAACTTTCTAGCATCTATACTATTTATTTGGATGGAAATATATCACATAAGAAATAAAAATATTCTATATAGAAAGGTTGACTCTAGTAGTCTAAATGATATTGATATGAATATTGATAAGGCTATAATATTTTATATAGTTAGTATTCTATATCCATTTTGGATGGTATCTGGATTTATAAATCACAGAGGCTACCTATTCGGAACTCTAATATTACTGTCGGTTGGTAAGATATGTCTTCACTACTTTTCATCTAACCGTGATTACTATATAAAGTATTGTATTATAGCATCATATGTTCGTCTAGCTACTTTATTTGGTATACTTCTAACCTTTTGATAGATTTTTTTCTGTTACTATAATAAAGTCAAATCCTTTTCTTTCACAGTATTCTATCATATACTTCCATTTAGAAAGGTTTTTGTTCCACATCTTTAATGCGTATTCGAAATTCTTTAGCTGTTTTGCGGTTGGGTTAGATTGTAATTTTGGCTCAACCGTCTCGGTTGATGGCTTTACCTCCGCAATAACTCTTGATACACTACCATCATTTCGTCGTAGTTCATAATAAAAGTCTGGGTAATAATTATGTTGAGTTGTCTCAACATAATTTTTAGTATTATTATACTCTGTCTTTTCATATGGTATCTTCATCCACTCAGATGCCCACTGGGTTATATTATCATTTCTATCCAACCATATCATCATTTTATGTTCCAATCCTGATCTATAGAATACTCCTCCATATGTATTAGCCTTTATTAGTTTTTCTTTATTCTTTGGAACAAATAAACCTTGTTTATACTTACTGGGTTGTCCAGGTACACTATTTAACATAAATAAATTAAATTTTTAATATATATTAAAAATAATAATTACCATGGGAGAACTACTGGAAAGAATAAAACTATCAAACTTAGTACATGGTGATGGTATCGCTGATAACTTTAAGAATAACTCAATGTTTTTCTATGAGGCTTATTCTAAATCTGATGATAATATATTAAACATACCAAAGGGTAAAATGCAATTAGGCGGCTTTTACTTTCTACACTATTTAGATGATTCAAATTGGATGCAATATTCTCCGATATTTACGGTTGATGTGAAGAAGTTCTCAAATATGATTATATTAAGTGCTGTTAATTTCAACTTCATTCCACTGGAAATACGTGCAAGTATTTTTGATAAGTATATAACTGATAAAGACTTTGAGAAAGATAACTTATTATCTGTAAACTATGAAGGCGTATATAGAGAGTTGCTAAAATATGGATTTGAGTATGCTATTGTTGAATATAACCTAGCACAAATTAAGTATGTTCATAAGATTGCCATGAGTCAAATTCCAAGATTTTTATATTCACAACATCCTATTAATAAATATGACCCAAAGAAACTTTATGAAATATGGTTAGCTAAGATAGGTGATAAAGAAGAACGACATAAAGAAATGTCAAATTCATTGATAAGCGACTTCTTTACGGCATCTGATGACATCTTGGAAAACTATACCCAGCTTAAAAATCACATGAAACGATTACAAAAGAGTGTGGAAAAATATGGTTAAATGTAGAAAGGGACTTGTGTATATAATATATATAACTTATGAAAGCAAAAGAAGTAATGGAAAAATATCGAATAACGAGAAAGACTCTTTATAACTGGGTTAAGAAGGGTGTTATTGATGTTGAAAAGACACCTTCTGGTAGATATATCTACAAGGAGAAGAAAGAAAAAATAATTAATTAATATGGCATATGTATATAAACATATCAGATTAGATAAAAATGAGGTATTCTATATTGGCATTGGCTTAAAAGATACAAATAATTTTAAAAGAGCTTATGAAAAGAGTGGAAGAAATGACTTTTGGAAAAAAGTAATAAAATTAACAAAATATAAAGTAGAGATAATACATGAAAACCTTTCTTGGGATGAAGCATGTCGAAAAGAAATAGAATATATTAAACTTCATGGGAGAAGAAATTGTTCAACCGGGACATTAGTAAATCTTACAGATGGGGGTGAAGGAAGTAATGGCTATATAGTAAGTGATGAAGTTAAGTTAAGATTGCAAAAAATAAATAATTGTAAAAAAGTTTTACAATTTGATATGAATATGAATTTAGTAAATTCATATTTGTCATTGAAAGAAACTTCTAGAATAACCAAGTTCTCATTGGGTAATTTAAGTAAGGCATGTAATGGTGTATTAAATTATGCTTATGGATTTATATGGAGGTTTGAGTCTTCTAAATATATAGAAAATACAAGCAAAAAATCAATAAAACAAAAAAGGCGAGTTGCACAAATGGATAGTGAAGGTAATGTAATAAAAATATATGATTCTGTATCGCAAGCATCTACAGAATGTAATATACCAAGAACTTCCATATCTAATTGTTGTTTTGCCAACTTAAATGAATTAAAATATTCCGCTTATGATTCTAAGTGGAAATTCATTGATAAAATTAATTACATATAAAAATGAGTTCATATAATCCGAGCAATCAACAATCACAGATGAGTTTATCATCAACGGTAGAAAATAAAGGGCTATTTAGCCGAATGTTAAGGAATCTTAGTTCATGGGGTATGAAATATGATGACATGATTATGAGAAATACAATAGGTGTTGGTATTAATGAGGATCCATATTCACTTAAGGGTAACTCAATGTATGATTTTTTTAGTCAAAGAGCAGTAGCTCAGGTTCTAAATAAGAAGTCTATTCCATACTTAGATAGGGCTTACTCTGATAAGAGAAGAATACTAAGAGAGTATTCTATTAAAGATGAGATACGTGACTTCATATCAACTGTTGCAGATGAGAGTATAATCTATAATGATGACAGAGACTTTTGCTTTTTGAAGCCATTGTCTAATGACTATTCAAAGGATGTTACTGATAAGTATCAAGAATATTTTGAGAAGATTTATCATAAGTTTGGTTTCTCTGATGGTATCTCTGCGTGGAATATGATGAAGGATTTCTTAATTGATGGTTATGTTGCACTTGAAATTGTTTGGGATGATAAGAAGAAGGATATTATACACTTCAACAGACTAAGACCCGAGACATTAGTACCAGCATATGAGCCAACAATTGGTAATTTATGGATTCAATATCCAGAGGATCCACAATTGAGAAGAATATTTCTTGACTCCCAACTTGTATTTGTTTCATATTCAACACAAAATGATTATTCTGAGACATCATATATTGAGGGTCTTATTAAGCCTTATAATCAATTAAAGATTATCGAGCAAACAAGAATAATGTTTAACATTATTAATGCCACTGTCTATCAAAAGTTCACTATTCCTATTAAGGGTTTGCCTAGACAACGTGCCGAAGAACAAATAGGTCAGTTAATAGCCGATTATTCTGAAGAGGTAGAATGGGATGACTCATTGGGTACATTAACTATAAATGGTACTAAGCACTTGCCGTATAATAAGCAGATATGGTTCCCAGAGGGAGACGCTGGTACTCCAAATATGGAATTAGTATCACCAGAAGGACATAATCTTAATGAGAGTGATATGTTGACATGGTTCTATAATGGACTGAAGAGGGCATCAAAGATACCATTTTCGCGATTTGAGAAAGAGAACGGTGGTGGTAATGTATTTGCTGATGCGTCAGAAATGACTAGAGATGAAGTTAAGTTCTATAATTTTATAAATAGAATTAGATCTATTTTTAAAGAGCTTATTGTTAAGCCACTGAAGTTACAAATGTGTATTGAGTTTCCTGAATTAAAAGATGATGAAATATTTCTAAACCAAGTTGATATCAATTTTAACTCAAATCAAATTTTTGAAGAGTGGAAAAAACTAGCCAATATGGAGAAAAGATCTGGTATTCTATCATCACTACTTGGAATACAGGGTGCTGATGGTCAACCATACTTTCATATTGAGTATCTTATTGATAAAGTAATGAAGTTAACCCCCGAGGAAAAAGAGGAAAACAGAGCCTATTGGATAAAATCTAAAGGCGCTGGGAGTGCTACTGGTGCTGGTGGGGAAGCCGGTGAAATGGGTGGTGAGATGGGCGGTGAAATGGGTGAAATGGGTGCGCAGACCGGTGGTGAAATGGGTGCTCAAGGACCTGCACCTGCACAAGGCGCTCAAGGACCTGCACCTGCACAAGGCGCTCAAGGACCTGCACAAGGCGGAGGTGGGGAAACGCCACCCGCAGCCGATGGAGGAAACTCTGAGTTTGAGTTTTAATAAAAAAAAGACTGTATTTTTATACAGTCTTTTTTCTTTTATCTAATAGCTCCCTTGATTTAGATGGATTATCTACTCCGAATCTATCTAATGTAGTTTTTTGTATGCGCTTTTTTATCTCTTTGCTTTGTATTGGATATTCAACTCCGTGATTTAATTTAAGTGTCTTTTTTCGTTTTGATTCTGAGCACTTTCTACATTTATACTCACCCCATTTATTTCCATATTTGATGTAGTTTTTAAACATAACATCTTTAGTAGCACCACATCCGTCACACTCACATTTTATCATTTGATGACTACCTGATGAAAGTAATTCGATTGGTATAAGTAAATTATCACCTACTTCTATATCATATCCTAAATTAACATAGTAAGAGTGGTTATTTAAATTAATTTTTATCGATATTTCTCTGGTTAGTATCATATTTTTTATATGTTATAAGAAAATAAAGTTTCCTATTTTTTTCTAAAAAAACGAGGTATTTCTTTATCCATCACATTTTAGACGTATCCTAAATTACACAAGGGTTTCATCTCATCCATAAAAAACCCACCTTTGAAAAAAAGTAGAAAAAACAGGTATTTTTTTCCTTATATATAATATACAAAATAAATCTAATAAATGAAACCAGTATTAATTGTTGAAAACAATACAAGTCCACTTTCGATGAATGAGAGTTCATTAGGTGGAAAAAAGGATTACATATTAGGTGGTATATTCACTGAGTTTGGTGTTAAAAACCGTAACGAAAGAATCTATACTGCTGATAAATTTGTTCCTTGTTTAGATGAGCTTAATGAAAGAATCAATACTATGGGTGTAGTATATGGAGAATTTGACCACCCAGATGTTTTTGATACTTCATTATCAAGAGCTTCCCATCTTATTCAAAAGGCTTTCTTTGTAAAAGAAAGTAATAGGGTTGATGGTCAAATTAAATTATTAAATACTTATTGGGGTAAGGAAGCTAAATCACTAGTTGATGATGGTTGTCCTGTTTTCGTTTCATCTAGAGCTGCTGGTATAACCGAAGCTAATGGTACAGTTACATTGAAAAAGTTATTCACTTATGATATTGTTGCTGATCCTGGTTTTGCTTCTGCTAGAATGTCTTCTATAAATGAATCGTTGAACTACTCTACTAATACCAACTTTAGGATATATGAAATGTCCGACGAGTCAAAAATTAATGATCTATTTAAAATGAACAAAAACGACTTTGTTACCAAGGATCAATTAACTGACTATTCAAAGTATATAATCAACGAGATTGCATCTACTAAGAAAGAAGTTAAAACTGCTCTTAAAACAGGTAACTTAAACCCGCAAAAACTAGAACAACTTCTAGAGTATTATGAAGAGTTAAATAGCACAAATGAACAAGTTGTTAAATACTTAGACTATTTAGCAGAGAAAGTTCAGATTGTTGTTAATGAAAACAAATCTTTAAAATCTACTACTGAGAAGTTAGTTAGTCACAATGACTACTTAGCTGAAAATTTAGAAAAAGCTATTAACTATTCTGAATATTTAGCTGAAAACTTGGATAAGAATATTAACTATTCTGAATATTTAGCTGAAAACTTGGATAAGAACATTTCTTACTCTGAGTATGTTGCTGAAAATCTTGATAAGAATATTGCTTATTCTGAATACTTAGCTGAAAACTTAGATAAAAACATTGCTTATTCTGAGTACATCGCCGAAAACTTAGATAAAAACATTGCTTATTCTGAGTACATCGCTGAAAATCTTGATAAGAGTATTTCTTACGGTGAATACTTAGCTGAAAACTTAGATAACACAATTGCTTACTCTGAGTACTTAGCTGAACACGTTGAAGGAAATATCGCTTATTCAGAATATATCGCTGAACATCTTGATGATAACATCGCTTATTCAGAATATATCGCTGAAAACTTAGATAAAACAGTTTCATACGCTGGTATGATTTCTGAAAAATTAAATGGTGGTAAACTATTTGAAAATAAAAACGCTGCTATCCCAACTCTAGAAGATGCTGGATTTGAATTACTTCCAGAATTTGAAGAAGAATTCGATGAAGAAGAATTTGAAGAGGGAAGCGAATTCGGTGAAGAAGAAGGTGAATTAACACATGATGAGTTTTCTGAAGAAGGAACACATGAGTTCGATGATGAAATCACTAGCACCGAAGAATTCGACGAAACTGGACATGAATATGAAGAGTGCCCAACTTGTGATGATGAAACATCTCACGAAGATGAGTTAGGACATGAATTCGGACACGAAGAGTTCGTTGGAGGAGAATCAGACACAGAATTGTCAAAACAAATTAATAAATTAATAGAAGAAGCTAAAAAACGTAAAGTTTCTGAGTCTAACGACTTGCACTTCTTAAAGTTCTTAAATAAATCTCAAGTAGATGGTTATTATAACCTATCTAATGAAGATCAAGAGCAAGTAAAACTTTATATAAACGAAAAAAGTTATTTCACTAGTTCAGATGTTTTAAGACTTGTTACGGAAGCACTGTCAGTTACACATGAGTCTGCTGAAGACAAATTAATCAGATTGATGCCTGAAAACATTAAGCCAATCTGGAACCAAATCAATGAGAGTTCTAAAAAATCTATCTTGTCTCAAGCTAGATTATACCCAGACTTGAACACAGAATCAAAAGTTGAACATTTTTGGTTAACTAGAAATCTCAAGAAAAATGAGTCAGTAAATAAGAAACTGGTTTCTCACGTAAGTTTAATCCAAGAAGATAAACTTTCTGATAAAGAAGTTGGTGCAATTATGGAAAGATTCAAAAATCTTTAATCTGAATAGAAATATTTAGACGAAAAAAACATCTAAGAAAACTTAGAAAAAAAATTAAAAAAAAAATTATGTCAAACATTAGAATAGACAAACAAAAAGCTTACAAAAAATGGGCTCCTGTCTTAGAAAACATGGGTGTAATTAGCGACGACAGAATGGAATGGATGTCTGAATATGCTGAGTTTCACTCAATCAATGAAAATGCTTACCTTAATGCTGGTATCGCTGGTATGGGTCAAGTTTTAGCTCCTCAAGCTTCTACCTTAGCTGGTTCTACCTTAGGTACTAACTACTCAGGTAACGGTGGTCAAGTTGGTTCTGGAGATTTAGGTCAAAACCTATTACCAGTAGCTATGAAAATCGCTGCACAAACAATTGGTCTTGACTTGGTAGCTGTAAAGCCAACCCCAGGTCCAAAAATCGATTTATTATACATCGATTTCCAATACGACGATGTTTCTACTGATACTGGTAGACCTCAAGTATTTAAATTCACCACAGATAACTCAGGTAACAATGCGGCTATCGCACTTGGTCTTACCTCAGCTCTTGCTGCAGGTACTTACCAAACAACTGGTGGTTTACAAGGTGGTAGATTATGGCTTGGTATCACAGCTTCCTCAACATTCTACACTACAGATCCAACTGGTTCTACTAAGTTTCAATTCTTAGAGTTCCTAGGGTTCTCTCGTATTGATGGATCCCCAATGTTCAGAGCTTACAGACAAGCTAATGCAGTTGGTCAAACAAGCCTTTTTGGAGGTGCGCCTTATGCGTTCCAACAAGAACTTAACACATTCTTACCAACTAGCGCAATGACTGCTCAAATCACCAATATTGGTTCCGTTGCGGTTACTGGTACTCCAACAATCGAACTAGTTTCTGCACTTGAAGATCATATCCCTGGATTTGTAACTAATTTTGCAAACTCTGGTTCTGCTGGTTCTGGATCTTATCCAATGAGCCGTCTAGAAGATGACAACAGTTATGCTGGTGTTATTGGACCAAAAGTTTCTTCTAAATCTGTTGCCGTTGGTACTATTGAGGTATCTTCTGCTCTTAGAAGAACTGAAATTGAAGATATCAAAGCTAACACTGGTATGGATATCGTTCAAAAAATGGAATCTATACTTGTTAACGAATTGTCACAAACAATTTCTAAACAAATTATATCTAAAATCTTTGAATTAGGTGCTTTAAACCAAGCTAGTGCTCCTAAAAGAGGTGGTTCTTCAATCTTTGATTTGAACACTAACTATGCTTACACCAGTGCAGGTGCTCCAGGTGGTGAGACAACTCACGCTGTTCAAAGAAAGCTTATCACTAAGTTAGCACATGCTTCTAACTTTATCGCTACAGAAGGTCGTGTTGGACCAGCTCAATTTGCAGTTACCAACGGAGGTCTTGCAGCAGCTTTCATGGATATAGCTGGTTACACAATTAACCCAGTTAAATCTAAAATCAATGGTTCTGGACAATTATATCCAGTAGGACAAATCGGAGATATCACTATCTACGTTGACCCTTACATGAAATATAACGATAACAGAATCGTATTGGGTAGAAAGAACAATCCTGATCAACCAGGTGTAATATTTGTTCCTTATTTAATGGCTCAATCAATTAGCCTATTATCTGAAGCAACATTTGCACCAAGATTACTTCTACGTTCTCGTTACGCGGTAACCGAAGTAGGTTGGTATCCACAAAAACAGTATATGCAACTTACCGTTACAGATGCTGCTGGATTACTTAACTAATCTTAAACAGATAAAACTAAACCCTCTCAAATTGAGAGGGTTTTTTATTGCCTAAATAAGTAACGAGGAGCAGACGTTTCTTTAATATATATTAAATGATAATAGAAAGATTTGAGAAAATAGAGAAAATATTGAATGGCTCATCTACTAGACTAAGAGAGTCATTTTTTATAAAAAATTATATTGAGTTGTATAATGAAATTAGTTCAGTAGAGCTTGATATTACATTTAAGGAGAAATTATGGTATTGGGTAAATGGTATATCAACTCAATATACATGTAAATGTGGAAATACTACCACATTTAACAAGAATTGGTTAGATGGTTATAGGAAGTATTGTTCTACAAAGTGTTCACAGCTGGATATATCAACTAATGAAAAAAGGAAAATTACTAATCTAGAGCGATATGGGGTTGATAATGTTGCTAAGTCTGATACAGTAAAAAGTAAAAAAGCTAATACTAATATTGAAAAGTATGGCTGTATTTCATCATTTCAGAATGAAAAAGTAAGGGAAAAATGGAGAAATAATCTAATAGATAAATATAATGTTGAACACATATTTCAACTGGATTCTGTTAAGGAGAGTATTAGAGATAAAAGGAGTAAACGAACAAGTACTAAAAAAATCAATAGTGAAATAAAAAAACCGCATCATACAAAGAGTGATGATTTTAAATTAAATACAAAAAAGGCTAATAATATAAAATATGGTGTTGACTGGTATATACAAAGTGATGAATTTAAGGAAAAGAGTAAGAGTAATTCTTTGAAAAAGTATGGAGTTGATCATTATTCAAAGACAGAGGAATTTAAGGAAAAGTTAAAATCAACAAGTTTAGAAAGATATGGTGTTGATAATTACTCAAAAACTGATGAGTGTAAGGAGAAGATAATCAAGATAAATTTAATAAAATATGGGGTTGATAACATATCCAAAAATGAAGAGTTTAGATATATGAACTTTGATAATTCAAAAAGTGAATTTTATATTAAATATATTGGAAACTCAATAAGTCAATATAGATGTGATATGGGAAAGGATCATTTTTTTGAAATAGATATAGACAATTATATAAAAAGAAAAGATAGTATAATTTGTACTATTTGTAATCCAATTGGTGATCATGTATCTATAGCAGAAAGTAAATTATATGACTATATAAAATCAATATATGCTGGTGAGATAATATGTGGGTATATGAATGAGTTTGAGATTGATATTTATCTACCCGAATTAAAATTGGGATTTGAATTCAACGGATTATACTGGCATTCTGATTTGTATAAGAAGAAGGATTATCATATAAATAAAACAAATCATTTTAAGAATAAGGATATTCGTATTATTCATATATGGGAGGATGATTGGTTGTATAAGCAAGAAATTATTAAAAGTCAGATAAGTAGTTTATTTAGTATTAATAAAAAAATATTTGCTCGTAAATGTTTTGTTAGTTCAGTTAGTGTCGAAGATGCTAGGAAATTCTTGGATGATAATCATATTCAGGGATTTGTGAATAGCTCAGTGAAGATAGGGTTATATCAAGATAATAAATTGGTCAGTATTATGACGTTTGATAAATTTGAAGGCAGAAAAAGGATGATGAATAATGAATGGAATCTAAATAGGTTTTGTACTCTATTAAATACTACTGTTATTGGTGGGGCTTCTAAACTATTAAGTTACTTTATTGATACTAATAAAGTAACTCGTATTATTAGCTATGCTGATATTGATTGGTCAATTGGTAATATGTATTATAAATTAGGCTTCAATAACACATTTGAAAGTGGTCCAGATTATAAATATGTAATTAATGGTAGAAGGGTGCATAAGTCTGGTTATAAGAAATCAAGATTAAATACTGAGCTTACCGAATCAATGGAAATGAAAAGGAGAAATATTTACAGAATATACGACTGTGGAAAAATTAAGTTTGAAAAGTTATTTTAATTTATAAATATCAAAAAAAACATAAAAAAAGTCACCTTATAATTTTAAGGTGACTTTTTTTGTTAGGTAAATTTCTATTTTATCAAATCCTTTACGATTGCATACTGTTTATCACTTAGAATTTTAAATGATTTAGTGTCAACTTCAACCTTCTCTAAGAATTTATTAGTTTTAAGCTGTTTTTTTAATGATAATACAAAGGTATTATCACCATCATAAGAACGTATTTTCTTATTTAATTCTATTTTTTCATTTATTTCCATTTTGCTAATATAATGATATTTTTTAAATTAAAAAATTAAATAGCCAACTCTAAAGGAGATACTATTTTCCTAATATCTTCAGTCCCGGTTATCTCAAAGTCATCTATCGTGAATTCATAGAAGTTTTTATTTGACTTTAGTGATATTGATGGTTGTTTATATAAGGATTCTCTATCGGCTAACTCCTGAGCCGCATTTCTATGCCTATCATAGATATGTAAGTTCTGTACAAAGTGTGCAAATACTCCTACCTTATATCCTAAGTGAGATGCAAACATCATCATTAAGGCAACATATTGAATCTTGTTTATATACCCTGCCATTATGTAATCGTTAGATCTCTGAAATAGCGACATATCTAAATACATATCTTCACCAACTTTTCTTACTGACCAAATTGTTTCATAAGCACATGGATACAATCCTTTTGCTTCGGATAAGTCTGACTCCTGATATAATGAGATAATGTGTCTTCTTGAAAATGGATCATTTTTAAGTGAATTGAGTACATTATCAACTAGATTATATTTCTTTACGGTGTATCCATATCTATGACCTATAGTTCCATCACCAATATCCCATTCATCCCACCAATTAACTCCTAAATCGTGTGCATCTGATAGTAAGTTTGATTGCTTCTGATATATCCATAATATCTCCTTGATGCCAGTCTTTATTGCAGTATTTCTGAGTGTTGGAATTGGAAACTCCCCTTTTGATATATCATACTTTTCAAACACTTGTGTTATGAATCTTGTGTATGCTGGTGTACCATCCTTATACTTAGGACGTGGATTCTCATCTAATGACCAGTTACATTCTACTTCTGTATTTAGTTCTCTAAGATTCCTTATGTAATAATGATCAGCTTTACTTAGTATCTTTTCAACCGTATCTTTATATCTTGGTATATCATATGAATCACATACGTCATGATAATGCTCATCTGGTAGTTCACCTACTCCAAAATCAAATACATCAAACTTCTTGTGTTCTGAGGCTAGTTTTATTCTTTCTTCTAGTGATAATTCTTTCATATGATTTATATAAAATAAAAATTATTAGTTTTTTATTTTTTCCACTTTGTATCATACCAAAATGTCCTCCCATTTGAGTCTTTAATTGACTCACCTTTTTGATAAAATACCCAGTCACTAAAGCTTTGTGAGTCAGTATCAAATGGGTTTTTCCAGTCTCTCAATTGCCCACCATTTAGTGAGTATGATTTTAGTGGCACATCTCTACATAAGTCTAAAATCTTTGGATGATTTTGTATAATATCTCTCGCTGATTGAAATGGATTAACATCTAGGTAATAGAGTATTGTGCTTCTAATATAGTTGCCGATTCCGTTGAAATATTTCTGATTTAATAGTGTTTCGTAGATAGGATGGTTGAAGTCTTTCTTGTCTAAGTTTTGAAGTATATTAGACTTGAATTTATCAAACTCTTTAATAGGATCAGGTCCTCTCTTTATACCACCAAACATTTCACCAATTTTATACTTTGGACCCATATATCCACCATACAGTAATAAGGAGTGCCCGGTATCATCATCCATACGCAATCTAACAAATTTAGTCTTATTCCATTCATTTGTATGAACATACTTCCAATTTCCACTCATACCCATAAAAACATATATTGGAGTTATTATAGCTTCTTTTAGATATACAATCAATTCCTTACCGTTTGATTCGGAGCTAACTTCAAATATTGAATCAATTTGCTGATTTGGTATATTACCCTTCTCTACATTGAATAATTTATTGAATTTCTTTGACTCACTGTTCTGGTTAATGTATTCAGACATTATTCGGACTTCTACTATCTCAGGCATAAAAAAAGTTTTATAACACTTATATGTTATAAAACTTTTTTGTTTAGAACTCTAATAGAGTGTCTAGGTTATATTCTCTTAGTGTGTACTTTCTGACAACTGCCTCAACCGCAGTATGTTTTATTTTAGTTATCTTAACTACTTTATAGACAAGGTAACCTCCTTTTGTAACATAACCAGGTAATCTACCCGGAGAACTTGTCTTAAAAACTCTATCACCATTATTTATGAAGTTTCTTAGCGTAGATACCTCTTTAAAATCAATCTTTACCTTCTGATCCTCATCACTATTTAGTGTAGTATAAGGCATTGTTGATTCTAGCCAGTATAAATTTGCGTCTTTCATATTAATTTGTCTAATTTCTTATCTCTTATTAAAGACTTTAAATTTCTATCTTCAATAGATATACTATGATTCTTGAACAATATTTTTGTATTAAACGTATCTTTTACTACACACTCAATACATAATTCTACTACAACTGTGCCCAGTGCCGATGAGCCATTTAAAAACCTAATATCCAGTGGTGAATCTATATATTTTATATAGTGTTGCTTACACTTGAGTTTATCAATTTCTTCATCATCATATGAGTCCCTGAAATCATCAATGCTTACAAACTTTGTTACATACTCTCGTAATAGAGCGTTATTAACTTCTGAGTAGTTTGGAATTGAGGACTTATAATGCTCATTAGATGGTATCCTCAACTTTGGAATTGTGGATACCGGCTTAGTACGTGTCACTCGTTGCTTATTAAGCAGCAAATCAAAAATTGGGCGAAATCCTTTAATAACTGTTTGTATAAATTTCATATTCGTTTAATTCTTTTCTTGGTTCATTACCTAATAATTCAAATCTTTTGCAACAATCTAAGATATACTGAGAGTGATAAGCAAACTTTGGGTTAGTTAGCCCAATTGTTAAGTGTAAAGGAAGGAATGGATCCCTACTCAAACCTAATGCTGTTCTTATATCCTGTGCTTCTGGACACCAAACTCTTAACCACCAGTGACTACCATTTGACTTTGGTAAATTCTCATAGTAAAATGTGATTTCTTTTTTATTAAAATAGTTACTTGCTTCCATAAACAAACCCCTATTCATTTTATCGTTTATGATAGTTATGTGTGTTCCTCTTAATGGTGGATTTAACTTTAGATTAAATCTTGTCTTTAAGAACCAGGCATAGTAATTCGATGTATCACAATTTGTTCTAATCATTGCGGTACATTTCCATGTAGATTGCTCCAAGTGTTTCTTGGAGACATCTGCTGGGGTGAAGTCTAATATGCCTTTTACTTTAAATAACATAGCGCAAATATACAAATTAATTAGGTAAATTCAAAAAATTTATATATAACAATATGTTAACAAAACTAGAATTAAGTCAGATTAAAGAGAAATTCATCGTGGATTATGCAAAGAAAAAAGGCTGGAACCCAAATAATTTGAGCCCCAGCCAATTGATTGAAATTATTAATGATAGTAACTATCTTAACTTACATACCGGCTAAACAGGTTGGTATGCTATCCAGTGTATATCTAAGGTGAGCAACTGGAATAACATCAAAGTTATTCACAAAAGCCATTAGGTCACTTCTATTACCCACATATTCATTTATGGTTTCACCTTTTTCTAAGCACCAACAAGAGGTGCCGTCCCAAGTTATCTTTTCTATAACTCTACCTTGCTTATTTAAAGCTTCGGTTATTAACCTCTTTTCGGTTTCTATCCACTCTTTAGATATATAAGCCTTTGTTCTAATACTATCTCTTATAACAAAGGAGTAGTTTTCATCACTGAAATGAAGTCCTAAGTCTCCCTTTTCTCTTACTGGTTCATCTTCTAAATCATCCCAGTCCCAGCAGTCCCAACCACCTCCGTGGAATGGGCTCCATGCGGTTGCCGGGTCTCTCTCAACAGGTAATGATTCCCAGTCTACCTTAACAACAGCATTACACAATTGGTATAGATATTCTATATCTTGTGCTTCCTTATGTGTGTGTTCGTTATAATAACCAACTGATATATTTGTACACTCTGGAATAAAAGTCATGAATTGTGCGGAGTCAGTCAATACTCCAGTATCATCTGGGCGCATATTCAATCCACTCTTATTTAACTCTTTGCATAAAGAGAGAGCAAATTCATCAGAACAACAGTTGCCATAGAATTGATCTGTAATAACTGATGTAGTTCCTCGCCTATCAAAGGAAACTACCTTCTTGATATTTTTTAATTCATCAATGTGATATATTTCCTTTTCCATATCTGATGCTAAATCAGATGAACCAACACAACCTACTTCTTCACCGATGAAGAAATAATATAATCCAGGAACTTTCTTCTCAATCATAAATAAAGCAACAACTACACCAGCTTTATCATCTGCGCCTAATATAGTTGTACCATCACTCATAATATATCTACCATTAGCTTTAAGAACATAGCCAGCAGATAAATCACAAGGTTTGTCGTGAAAAGTGTGTCTAACGGGTCCAAATTCTTTATTTGCTGTATCAAGATGACAAGCAAACATTGTGGAATAGTTATCACCTACTGATAGGTAATAATTGCCGTATTTATCTTGCTTATATCCTTCAGGTAGCATATTTTCTAAGTATGCCTCAGTACCGTATGGATATGTGTACTTTGTAAGTTGTAAAAACTTTCTTTTAATTCGCATTTAATATTTTTTACTTATTTATACAAATATACAACTATTAATCCACATTAACAAAAACAAACGAAATATAATGTGATATAACTAAAAAATAACATTTATAATGAGGGTTTCATATATTATTAGCTATCGACACACACCAGAAAGAATCTTAAATCTAAGAAGAGTCTTAGATTGGCTAAGAGGATTTAATAATATAGATGTAATTGTGGTTGAACAAGATACACATTCAAAGATATCTCATTTAAGTTTAAATGCTAAACATATATTTATCAAGTCAGATAATGCGGTTTATAATAAGTCTTGGGCTTTTAATGTTGCTTTAAAGAGACAGAATAATCATGTTGTTGTATTTGCTGATTCTGATATTGTAATGGATCCAAACGAACTTTTTGCATCAATTAGTGAATTGAATAATTATGATGTTGTTTCTCCAAGTAAATCAGTTATCAACTTGTCACCTGCTGATATAAACTATCCAATAGATGCACTTAAAACACTTAACCGACCAACTCAAGATACAAATATCTGTGGTGGTATTGTGATATTCAAACCAGATGCAATATTTAAAATTGGTGGATGGTCAGAAGCATTTGAAATAATTGGTAATTCTGTTAAGTTTCAAGATTTTAAATTAAAATTAATGGGTATTAACTACACTGAGTTAGATTACAGATGTTACCACTATGCCCATCAGAAATTAGATTTTAGTGAGAATCAAAAAAACAGAGATGCCTCTGTTTTAGAACAATTAACGGGTTTAGATGTGAATAAGTTACAATTCCATATTAGTTCTACTGTTGGTAAAATTGGCGCATTGAATAAATATTAATTTATTAATGCGTTAATTCTTTCATTTCTTAAATAAGATTTATAATCCATTTCTTCTGTGATAAAGTATTCACTCATCTCTACTTCGGTAAAGAAGTAGTCTATCTGAGGCTTCTGTCTATCATCTATAACACAGTATCCATGTCCGGTTTTACCTTTTACATTTGGATGAAAATTATATTCCAGATTGCCGCGACCGCATATTCTATAATGTCCATTGATTTTCAATGTCTCATATTCCTTAATGCAAACACAGTTACTACCCATGTCAAATTCGTCCATAAAATTTATTTGAAGTGCAAATATACGAATTTTTAACTTATACAAGTTCTTAATTTACCGTATCTCATAAGAAGCTTATACATCTTATCATACTCAGTATCTATATCAGCTATTTGTTTCTCCACCCATTTCTCATTATTTAGGAACTCAACTATCATTCCTTTTCTAAGTTCTGATTTATTAGACAGAAACTTATATCTTCTTTGTTCTATGAATGAAAAAGATAATCCATTATATACATATGTTGTATCACTTTCATTTAACTCATAGATAACTGGCTTTACTAATTTCTCGGACCCATCATATGATATTTTCTTTGGAAGACTCTCATTCTTATATTTAACTATAAGAGAGTCTTGATATAACTCATCAAGAAGATAAATGGCATCCTTTCGTAAAGCATTATTCTCATCATTACTTATTGCTATGAATGAGTTACCATGTGTACCGTTTCGATATCCAGTGATAGGTATAACTGTGTAGTCTTTTGAGTATAGTATTGAGCATGCCTTATCACATGAGACTTTATTTTCCTTTATGGAATTTGACTTTTTCTCAGGTGAGATTATTAAATATGATATATTACGATCTTCTAAATTAAACATCGAAGTATATATTAAAAAACTAAATGTCGAATTCCTCATTTAACTTAGAAAATAGGGAAGACTGCATAATTAATATATAGTATTATGAGAAAAGAATGTTCTAGATGTAGTGATATTAAAGAATTAGAGTACTTTCATATAGCTATTCGAGGTAAATTAGGAAGATGTTCAATTTGTAAAGAATGTCGGAAAATCGATGGGTTAAACAACCGTTTGAAAAACAAGGATAGTATAAAGGAATATAAAAAAACATATTATGAGAAAAATAAAAAAGAAATCTCCGATAAGAAAAAGGATAAAAAGGCATGGAAGCTTTATTATCTAAATAATAAGGAAAAAGTAAGTGTTGCAAATAAGAAATATAGAACTCTAAATAAAGATATTATAAATGAAAAAAGTAATTATTATAGAAAGTGTAGAAGAAATGATGATATATTATATAGAATAATTACTAGTATTAGGAGTTCAATTGGATGTAGTTTAAGATATAATGGTTATTCGAAAAAGTCGAAATCTTATGAGATTCTAGGTTGTACCTATGAGGAATTTAGTGAGTATTTAGAATCCAAATTTGAGGAGTGGATGTGTTGGGATAATTATGGTAAATATAATGGTGAATTAAACTATGGGTGGGATATGGATCATATTAAGCCAATATCCTCTGCTAATTCGGAGGAAGAAATTTTAAAATTAAATCACTTTACTAATTTCCAGCCACTTTGTAGTAAAGTAAATAGAGATATTAAAAAAAATAAAATTCTTCCTTAATTTTTTTGTCAAAAATTACCTCAATAATTTCCCTATATTGAATAGGGACTATTATACTATCATGTATTGTAATTACTTTTATCTCTGGATATAAATCCATTATAGTTTTAACTACTTGTTTGAAAATAAAGTTAGATTCTGACCTTTGTAGGTAATGTGATAAAGATCGGTAGTCACCCATTTCTATTTTATAGAGTCTAATAAAGTTATAAATAGTTGGAAATAACTTTAAAAAATTATCACTATCCTTATTTTTATAATTTTTTCCAAAAAATACCTTATATACCATTTCCTTAGCTAGCTTCTTTTCACTGTAGATAGGAAATCTATCCATTATATATTTATAAAAATTACCATTTAGTGTCAGTGTTTTAAATAAATCAAATTCTTTTCTATCTACAATATGAATGTCATTTTCATATATTAACTTACATAGAAATAAAGGCTGAGAATTTGATATGTCTTTCTCAAAGGTTTCTTTACCATCTATTAAAAGACAATTCTTTCTGATGAATGACTTAAGTATTGTAAAATTTGTATGTAATCTACCATAGTCACAAAAGTGATAAAAGATATGACTATCATTTATACATTCAACACTATATTTATTTTTATTGTAGATATCATTATCTTGACTCGTATTATCTAAATAAAATATAGATTTGGAAATATCAATATCAACATGAAATAAGTCATTTATTAGCTTCTTTCTAATATTTGTGTCTATATTATTTGTTTGATTATTATCAATATTACATATAGCTGCTCTATACTTCTTTAATAAAACTCTATCTGCATTCTTATAACGATTGATATTACCATTTATTATATGTTTGTTTATAGAGTAAACCCGTGCATTCTTGCCTTTCTGGTGATTTCGAACAAGGCTTATTATGTCGTTATCAACTAAATATGATATATAGTAATTATACTTATCACCATATTTTTCTTTAAGAATTATCGATGATAAGTTGAAATTATTATCTTTCTTGAAGTAATATTTTAAGAGTAGATTATGTATTATATCTATAATATATGCTGTTTTAATTCTAGCATTTTTATATTGTATATATGTTTCTGTTGAGATAGGCTCCAATGCTTCTGGTAGAAACTGTAAGCTATACTTTTTCTTC
>Ga0114964_10000549_pt1 | contig 28993 bp, 29 predicted proteins | sample C_131016_MF_Meta_FD_92638 | JGI IMG/M metagenome (GOLD analysis project Ga0114964, IMG submission 92638) | Freshwater microbial communities from Lake Croche, Canada to study carbon cycling - C_131016_MF_MetaG | ecosystem: Environmental > Aquatic > Freshwater > Lake | place: Lake Croche, Canada...
CCAGTTATGGGCAAGCTCTTCACACCAGCGCAAGAAACTTGAAATATTTGCAATCACAGCACGATCAATATATTTTTGTTTGCGAGTTGTTCCAGCAAACGGTGGGCAGATAGCTTGTAACTCTTTATAAATCTTTCCACCACGAAGATGAATTCCAACTTCTCGCGGCAGAACAACTGTCTGAGAATCCATAATTTCTAAATAACCACGCTCTAGTAACCAAGCAACTGGCTTACCGGGGCTCTTTGCATTTCCGATTTGCCCACGAGGGGGTCCCCAAACTAGGCGATTTAGAACTGCATTTGAATCTGTTGGGACCTCTTTAAGATCTTTAAAATCGATTTTTCTTGGTGAGCTAGGTCCAAGACCTGCTGGTTCATCGCCAATTAAATTTCTTATATTTCCAGGTAGACGGTATTTAGCACCATCTTTATATGCCAAAGCGCGTTGCCAAAGCTCTTCAAGTACTTGATTTGCACCCTTGTCGGTAATTGCAGTTAATTCATTTTTTCCAAATGGTTCTGCAAGTACACAGGCAGCAGTCAATATTTCATGCTGAAACTTATTAAGTCCTTCAAGAGCCCGGATCAAACTTGGCGCAGAGTTTGCGCGAGCGGCAAGAGAGGACAGATCAGAGGGAACTGGCGATAGAAGATCTGGTCTAAATGAAAAAAGCGCAGCAATTGCTGCGTCATCGCGCGAGCGAAGTTCCTCAGCAAAAGAAGTAGCAGACATAAGGGGTCTACTTTACCGACCTTTTGTTACTGTTTCGAACGCCTGCCTCTTGGTGAGAGAAAAGTAACTCCGGCGGCAAATCTGGCAAGAATCGGTCCGAAAGTAGCCTTCAAGGCTCGAGCTCGACGGAAATCATGAATTGGCCAGTTATCTCTAATTGCGCGAATTTGTAACAAAGTATCTGGGTTGATAACTGCTGGGTGGCCGACAGTTTCAAGTAAAGGAATATCGTAATGGCTATCTGAGTAGGCATAGCACTTTGAAAGGTCAATTCCTCGCTCACGAGCCAACTCACAAATTGCAATCGATTTTTCTTTTCCGTGCAATAAATTACCGATCATCTTTCCGGTGTAGACACCATCTTTACTTTCCGCTCTAGTTCCTAATGCGCCTGTAAATCCAAGTCGCTCTGCGATTAAATTTGCCATATCAAGGGGGGTTGCCGTAACTAACCAAACTTCTTCACCATTATTTAAATGTTGGTTGGCAATTTCAATAGTACCTTGCCAAATCGCAGGTGAAACATATTGATCATAAACCTCAGCACCCATTGCTAAAATTTCTTTAACGTTGTGACCAGCAATAAATTCGCAGGCAGCGCTTTGATACTTTGAGATTTCTTCAGGATTCTCGGTCCCTGTCAATTTATATCTTAAGTTTGCGAGGACAAATGTTGAGATATCCCGCTTTGAGAAGAATCCCCGCTGATACATGCCACGGCCCAAGAAAAAGAGCGTTGACCCACGGATGATTGTGTTATCGACATCAAAGAAAGCGGCGTTCTTGGCTTTCTCAGTCATGGGCCAACCTTATCGGGCTTAGAGATGAGTTGGCTTAGATAGGTATGATTCACGTATGGCTCAAACAATCCACGTAATGCGACATGGGGAAGTAGAGAATCCCGAAAAGATCCTCTACGGCCGTCAGCCAGGATGGCGATTGTCGCAGCGCGGGCAAGAGATGGCTCGTGTAGTTGCAGAATGGTCAAAGGATTTAGATTTAGGCGCAATTCACGCCTCACCATTACAGCGTGCTCAAGAAACTGCCGCACCAGTTGCAGCTGCGCATAATCTTCAAATTCAAACAGATCCTAATTTAATTGAAGCTGCAAATATTTTTGAGGGCAAGAAATTTGAATTAGGCAGTGGAGTTCTTCGTCATCCATCGGCTTGGCGCCATCTTCGGAATCCTTGGAAGCCATCTTGGGGTGAGCCTTACACTGAACAAATCGAGCGCATGCTTGCTGGCGTATTTGCTGCTCGTGATGCCGCAAATGGTAAAGATGCACTAATTGTTTCCCACCAACTTCCGATTTGGATTTTAAGATCAGCCGTTGAAGGTAGATCAATGTTGCACGATCCACGTAAACGAATATGCACCTTGGCTTCGGTTACTAGCCTTCATTTAGATGAAGGCGGAATGATTAGCGGAGTTTCATATCACGAGCCAGCAAAGCATTTACTACCGCCTAAATGAAGAAGGTTATAGCGCTCTCATTTGTTCTTTTATTAACTGGATGTTCTGGTGGCGGCCTGTCATCAGCAAACGAAAATTCTTTTGTATCTGGCAATGGTTCAGCAGTAATAATAAAAGAAAGTAATCGAAAGGTTGCTCCGATTATTTCCGGTGAAATTCTTTCCGGTGGCACTCTCAATTTAGACCAGGGGAAAGTCACGGTATTAAATGTTTGGGCTTCGTGGTGTTCACCTTGCCGAGCTGAAGCTCCAACTCTTCAAGATTTTGCAGCCAAGAATCCAAATATCCAATTCGCCGGGATATTGACTAGAGATAATCTAACCTCGGCCCAGCGCTTTGTTGAGCGTTTTAAGATCACTTATCCATCTTTTGTAGATGACTCATTGATTGCCAAATTCCGTGGGACACTTCCCGCGAATGCGATTCCTACAACTTTGGTTATTGATTCTAAAGGCAGGGTGGCTGCTCGAATTAGCGGTCAAGCCACAGTTGCAATGCTCTCTGATGTATTAAGCAAGGTCTCTGGATTGAGCATCAATGCATAGTTTCTTTGTAGACCAGATATTTACTGGAAACCTAATTGTTGCGATGTTTGTGGCAGCTATCGCAGGAGTAATTTCATTCTTCTCACCATGCGTATTGCCACTGGTTCCTGGCTATCTTTCATATGCCGCGGGAATGAGCGAAGTTAGAAGTCGTGGCAGGGTTGCACTCGGTTCACTTCTTTTTGTAATTGGATTTTCAACTTTATTTATTTCCTATGGCGTCCTATTTGGCTCACTCGGTGCAAAGATAAATAGTCACTCAAATATCATTTCTATAATTTTGGGACTTCTTACAATTTTTATGGGTGTGGTCTTTCTCTTTAACCAAAAGTTCTATCGCTCTTTTAAGCCAACCTGGAAGACTAGAACTGGCCTTGTCGGTGCTCCAGTCCTTGGATTCCTATTTGGAATCGGTTGGACACCCTGTATTGGTCCAACACTTGGAGCCGTTCAGGCTCTTTCATTTGAGACATCAAGTGCCCTTCGTGGCGCAGTTTTAAGTTTTGCTTATTGTTTGGGACTCGGAGTTCCCTTCCTACTTGTTGGAATTTTCTTTGACCAGTCACAGAAATTACGCCGATTTATTTCGCGCCATGGAAATCGTCTTACATTAGTCGGTGGAATCTTCCTAATATTAATTGGAATATTACAGGTATCTGGTTTATGGAATGACTTGATGAATTCAATTCGAGATTTAATCTCGGGATTTATTCCGGTAATTTAAATGAGCACTAATGAATTAACTGGAATATCACTCCTGCGTTGGATCTGGCGACAGTTGACCAGCATGCGCACAGCTCTCTTATTACTTCTCCTTTTAGGCCTTGCTGCTATTCCCGGTTCACTATTCCCACAACGATCTCAAAACCCAATGAAAGTCGCAGCATATTTTAAGGCTAACCCAACCTTAGCTTCCTGGCTAGATCGGATTAGAGTCTTTGATGTTTATAGCTCACCTTGGTTTAGCGCTATCTATCTCTTATTGTTTATTTCCCTTATCGGTTGCGTATTACCTAGAACTCTTGAGCATCTAAAAGCAATCGGTGCCAAGCCGCCACTTACACCAAAATTCTTGGATCGCATGGAATTCGCTCAAATTGTTGATGTTGATAAGAAACTCGCACTTGATAAAGCAGAAAAATGGTTGAGGGCAAAACGATTTAGAGTCCGACACGAAGCTAATTCAATCTCAGCCGAAAAAGGTTATTCAAGAGAAAGTGGCAATCTTCTCTTTCACCTATCCCTAATTCTGATCCTAATTGGCGTCGGCGTAGGCTCCCTCCTTGGCCTTAAAGGTGAAGCAATTGTGAGTGTTGGAGATCGTTTCATTAATACACCAACTTCCTATGACAGTCTTGGCTTTGGGAAGTTTCAATCTGAAGGATCACTAATTCCGTTTTCGCTAACAGTGACTGATTTCAAAGCTAAATATGATTTAAAAACTAATGCTCCTTCGGATTACACGCTCTCCGTCTTAACTTCTAATCCGTTAGGTTCAAAAGAAGTGGTACGAGTAATTAAAGTTAATTCTCCACTTACGTATAGAAATACCAAGATTTATCTTCAAGCCAATGGTTATTCGCCAATGGTCACCATTCGTGACAAGGATGGAAAGATTGCTTTCCAGGGTGCCACAGTCTTCTTGCCACAAGATGGCAATCTGACTTCAACTGGCGCCATAAAGCTTCCAGACATGAACCCACAAATGGGTTTTGTGGCAACCTTTATTCCAACATATGATCGAAATTCAAAACGTGGCGCGTTCTCGGCTTATCCAGAAGTTTTGGATCCAAGATTCTTGTTCTCGGCCTGGACAGGAAATCTAGGTTTGGATTCGGGAATTCCACAATCTGTTTACCGACTAGATACCACCAATATGTCGCGAATTGCTTTGAAGCAATTAGCTCTGCACGAAACATATAATTTTGGTGAGGGCTCAATCACATTTGAAGGTTGGAAACCTTGGGTAAATCTGCAGATCGTTGATGATCCAGGTAAGTTATACGCGTTGTACGGTGCAATTCTTGCCATTCTTGGTCTACTTCTTTCGCTCTTTACAAGGCAGCGAAGAATTTGGATAAAGGTTGAGCAAACGGTAGAAATAGCGGGTCTAGCAAAGAATGCAGCGCCAGGTTTAGAGCAAGAAATTTTGCTACTCAAAGCCAAACTAGAAGAGGAGAAGTAGTTGTCACAGACAAGTTGGGCCTACCTCTCAAACTACACAATTTATTCAGCAATGGTTTTGTTTACGGCTGCATTCTTTTCTCATGCAGTTGAAGTCGCTTTCTCCGTTAAGAATGAAGAAGCAGTAACTAAATTTGATTTTGCCCGTACTGATCGTGCTGGCCGCATTGGCAGCACCATGATGTGGTTGGGTTTTATATTTCTATTTGCAGGAGTTATCTTCCGTGGGATCTCAGCGCATCGTGTGCCCTGGGGAAATATGTATGAATTTTCGGTTACTGGTGCTTTAGCATTCACCGGCGCTTATCTATTTGCATTAACTAAGTACAAAATTCGCTGGCTTGGTCTACCGGTTTCAATTGCAGTGTTATTAACTCTTGGTACAGCAATCACTATTCTCTATCGCCCAAGTGCGCCCCTTGTCCCAGCACTTAAGTCAACTTGGCTAGCAATTCATGTCTCTGCAGCAATTGTTTCTGGTGGAGTTTTCCTCTTAGCAAACTGCATTGCTGGGGCTTATTTAATATTGGACCGCTATGAATCAAATAGTTTGCCGCGTCCTAGGTGGGCCCAAAAGTTGCCAGAGCTAGAAGTTTTGGATCAACTTTCATATCGCTTGGTTGCATTTGTATTTCCGCTCTGGACCTTTGCAGTAATTGCTGGTGCAATCTGGGCTGAATCGGCATGGGGCCGATATTGGGGATGGGATCCAAAAGAAACTTGGGCCTTTATTACTTGGATTGCATATGCAGCCTACTTACATGCCCGAGTAACCATTGGTTGGCGCGGACGTAAGGCTGCCTGGCTTTGCTTATTTGCTGGTTCAACATTCCTATTTAATTACATTTACGTAAATATTTATGGAACCGGGCGCCACACCTATAGTGGCTTATAACTCTTAGATCTTACGTAAGAAGTCAGGATCATCATCTGGTGGGAGGATCTTTCCGCCACCACGTCTGTTACCACCACTACCAGGATTACGCTTTGGCTTTCCAGCAAATTGCCAAGCTAGCGCGCCAATAAATTCAAAGAATAAAATTATCAATAACCAAGCCCACTTAGGCATTCGGCGAACTTGTTCTTGCTCTGTTCGTGCACAATCAAAAAATGAATATAGAGTGAATCCAAGGATGAAGATTGTGAACCAAATACGCATAGTAAGAGTTTAAGCCCTACTTAGGGTTAGCGCGAGTGTTATTAACAGAGCCGTTGCGAGTTGCAACTTACCTGCCTTTCCTAGGAGCGGAATTAGTTCTTTTCCAGATTGACCAGAAGAAATTGCCTTTGAAATGCCGAGCGTTAAAGGAATCGCGATAAGGGTTATTAAGGCCCAAGGAGTTATTAGATAAGCCAAAGCACTAGTTATTTGGGAAACTATAAGTAATCCAATAAGTGCTTTGCGTGCCCTTAAATCACCAAGCCTTACTGCCAAGGTCTTCTTATTGACCAGTGAATCCTTTGGTAGATCTCGGAGATTATTTATTGCAAGGATCGAACAGGCTAAAGACCCCATAGGAATTGAAATTAATAGAGATTGCCACGAAATCTTTTGGCTTTGAGCAAAATAGCTTCCAACCGTTGCGACAACCCCAAAAAATATAAAAACTGAAATCTCACCAAAGCCCATATATCCGTATGGATTCTTACCACCTGTGTAATTCCAAGCCGCAATGATTGCAATTACTCCAACCGCGATAAGCCACGGAGATGTTCTAAGAGCGAGGATTAAGCCAGAAACTGAAGCCAAGAAGAAAGCTAGAAATGCAGCCTGTTTTACTTGCTTTGATGTGGCAAGCCCACTGGCAACTAATCTAATTGGACCTACCCTTTCGCTGTCAGTTCCCCGGACACCATCTGAGTAATCATTTGAATAATTAACGCCAATTTGAAGTAAGAGACTTACAGCTAGTGCCAGTAATGCATTGAACCAATTAATTGGCTGGCCATCTACTTGGATTAAAGAAGTACCCACAAATACCGGAGCAATCGCAGCAGGTAAAGTCTTGGGGCGAGAACCAATAATCCATTTGTCCATATGAGCATTCTTACTTATTTAAGTAATTCTCAAGCAGGGTGACACGGTCAGGCTTTCCAATTCCCATGAGTGGAATCTCACTAATGACCACAAATTCTTTAGGAACGGCATGCTTACCAATATTTTCAGTTATCAGTTTTGAAACTTGAGCAACATCAATTTTGCTTGTTGAGGCCAAACACAATTTGCTACCCCAAAGATCATCGGGCACACCAAAGGCGATAAAATCTTCACCAAGTAACTTCTCGATTGAAACTAGTGAAATGTTCTCTCCTCCGGAAATAATTACATCATCCACCCGAGCAAGGATAAATACTTTTCCATCCTTAATTTCTGCCAAGTCAGAAGTGGTATACCAACCAGATTCAAAAACCATTGGCCCAGCAACTTGCAACAATCCGGTTTGATCTATTTGCACGCTCACACCTTCCAGGGGCTGGTTGTTATAGATGCAACCACCACAAGTTTCTGTTGAGCCATAAGTTGTCACAACCTTAATTCCGGCATTCTTTGCAGAATCAAGAAGTTGACTAGAAGTTGCAGCGCCACCAACTAGAACCGCGCGGCAACCCTTTAAATGAGACAGTAATTGCGCATCGCCATTTAAAGCTTTATGTAATTGGGTTGGAACTATCGCAGTAAAGTCTGCGTAATCATCCACACCAACAACTTCACTTTCCAAAACAATTGACCGAGCAACCACGTTTATTCCAGCAATATGATTTGTCGGCAGTAGTAGTGACCAGACATCACCAGTCTTGGCACCTAGAAATTTATGCGTGGCTGCAACTGACGATAACAAATTTGCTCTTGTGAGTTCGATCCCTTTGACGATTCCAGTCGAGCCCGTCGTATTAACCACAATCGAGTGTGGTCCGGCGCCTGAAAGAAGCGCTCTTATTTGGTCAATTTCAAAATGGCTCATAACAGCCGTAGGCTATCCATATATTTATTAGGAGGAAATGTGAGCAAGCCGTTTAAGCGCGAACCGGGTAGCCGAGTCATTCCTAATTGGGCTATTGGCGAGGGTGGCGAAAGCTTCTCTGACATTACCTACCACGTTGCTGAAGGCATGGCCAAGATAACAATAAATCGGCCAGAAGTTAGAAATGCATTTCGCCCACAAACTCTCTTTGAATTACAAGAAGCCTTTTCACTTGCTCGTGATAACGATCAAGCAGGAGTAGTTATATTAACTGGCGCTGGGACTGAAGCTTTTTGTTCAGGTGGCGATATAAATGTTCGTGGTGATGATGGATATTTAGGTAATGACCAATTGGCTAAAAAGGGTATTGGACGACTAAATGTTTTGGATCTACAGATCCAAATCCGTCGTCTGCCAAAGCCAGTTGTTGCCATGGTTGCCGGTTGGGCAGTCGGCGGCGGTCACGTTCTACATGTTGTTTGCGATCTAACAATTGCAGCAGACAATGCAAAGTTCGGTCAAACCGGTCCAATGGTTGGTTCTTTTGATGGTGGTTATGGCGCGGGATTACTTGCAGCGCATATAGGTCAAAAGAAGGCCCGCGAAATTTGGTTCCTATGTCGCCAATACGATGCGGCTGAAGCACTTGAAATGGGTCTAGTTAATACCGTTGTCCCAGTCGCTGAACTGGAAGCTGAAACAGTTTCTTGGTGTCGTGAAATGTTACGTCATTCACCAATGGCACTTCGTTTACTAAAAGCTGGCTTAAATGCAGCAGATGATGGCCTTGCTGGCGTTCAGCAACTTGCTGGTGATGCAACTCTACTTTTCTATATGACTGAAGAGGGGCAAGAGGGGCGCGATGCCTATAAAGAACATCGCGAACCAAATTTCGATAAGTTTCCAAAGCGTCCATAAGTAAAAAGATGTTCGCCTTCAACGAGCTCTTTAAAGAACTCAAAGTTGTTTCAATCCCAACTAAGACTGATTTTCGTGGAATTAATCAGCGAGAAGCAGTTCTATTTAATGGCCCGCAAGGCTGGAGTGAGTTTTCACCTTTTGTTGAATATAGCGATGCTGAATCTGCTACATGGCTTCATGCAGCGTTAGAAGCGGCACACCGCCCATGGCCAAAACTAAAGCGAGAAAAGATTGCAATAAATGCGACCTTACCTAGAGTAAAAATCGATGATGTAGCACGAATACTTTCTTCATTTATTGGTTGCGAAAGCATAAAGATAAAGGTTAATGACTTCGTTGAAGATGCCGATTTAGTTGAAGCGGCACTTGATTTTAAGCCTGATGCAAAGATTCGCCTGGACGTTAATGGTGGTTGGGATTTGTCTGCGGCCCGTGAAAACCTATTCAACTACCACCACCGCTTTGGGGACGTATTTGAATACATCGAGCAGCCTTGTCTAGAACTTTCTGATTTGGCTACCTTAAAGTCTGAGATTCCGTACAAGATCGCCGTTGATGAATCAATCCGTAAGACTCTTGGGAGTAATTTCAGTGAACTTAAAGATTGTGCAGATGTGGCAATTATTAAATGGGCGCCAAGTGGTGGTTTTGCGCAGGCAGAAAAATTAATAAAGGCAATTGGGCTCCCAGTAGTTATCTCTAGTGCCCTTGATACTGGAATTGGAATCTCTCACGGGTTAGCCCTTGCAGCATCTCAAGATAATTTGGATTATGCCTGCGGCCTTGGCACAACCTCACTTTTCCTTAGCGACATCGTGAACCCGGCTGTAGCTGTTGAAAATGGCTTTATTGAAGTCAAGCGTGCCGAGCCAGATATGAATTTATTGGAGAAGTACCAAGCACCTCAAGAACGTAGACTTTGGTGGGAAGCACGGATTACTTCAATTATTGCTGGAGGAGGATTTGATGACTACATCAACTAATCTTGCTCGGGCCACAATCCGCCAACTAATTGAATCTGGCGTATCAGACTTTGTTCTCTCACCTGGTTCTAGGAATGCTCCGCTATCAATTGCGCTCCATCAAGCAAAAGAAAAAGGCTTGATAGAGCTTCACATAAAATTAGATGAACGTGGAGCAGGTTACTTCGCGCTAGGAATCTCGAAGGCAACCGATAACTATGTTGCCGTTATCTGTACAAGTGGCACTGCCGCAGCAAATTATCACCCAGCAGTTTTAGAAGCACTGCATTCTGGAAATAAGTTATTAGTTATAACTGCTGATCGTCCCGAAAGATTACGTAAAACTGGAGCAAATCAAACTACGGATCAAGTTGGAATCTTCAAAGGGGTCCACACCCACGACCTAACTTCTCCAAGCCTGATAGAACTGACCAGTGGTCCGATCCACTTAAATTTACAATTTGATGAACCACTATTGCCAATTGATGAAAGTGACTGGCTAATCGGTCTTTCAGTAAAACCACCGGCTGTACAAAGTGCTAATCCCAAAGTTCTACAAGCAACTGGTAATGGTGTCTTGGTAGTTGGGTATGACCGCGGTGGTTTTTCACTTGAAGCAACTCTCGCCTTTGCAACAAGGCTCGGCCTGCCTTTAGTTGCCGAAGATCCACTTTCATTTCCAGATGCAATTGCCCATGCAAGTATCTTTTTAGCTGATGAAAAAGTTAGGGAATATTTAAAGCCCGATTATGTAATTGTTCTAGGGCGCACCACATTGTCTAGAAGTACAAACGCCTTCATCCAAAGCGCAAGAAGCACGTATGTCATAGATCCTAGAATTGCCTCAGTTGATTCCAAACGAACAGCAACAGAAGTGTTCTTTGAACTTCCACGAGTTGAGATCGCCACACTAAATCAAAGTTGGGTTAGTGATTGGAATGAGATTTCAAAAATAAGTTCTTTAGAGATTGCGAAAGATCAGGGTTGGTCAGAGCAGAGAGCTCTTACGTGCATTGCTAAAGAGCTACCAAATCAAAGCGCCTTATTTGTTGGGTCATCTAGACCGATTAGAGATTTAGAGGGTTTTTCCATTCCAAGAGATGGAGTTGTAAGTTTTGCAAACCGCGGTCTGGCTGGAATAGATGGAAATCTTTCTACGCTATTTGGAATAGCTGGTCACTTTGAAAGATCATTCGGCGTAGTTGGGGATCTAACTTTCTTGCACGATATTTCGGCTTTGTCTTCAGTTCCTTCTGAAAATCTAACTATCTTTGTAATTGACAACAATGGTGGTGGAATCTTCTCGACTCTTCCGCAGGCAGGTGTTAAAGGTTTTGATGAAATTTTTGGCACACCTCAAAATCAAGATATTTCTAAAATTGTATCAGCATTTGGCATAAGTAATGAAGTTGTAAAGAGTGAATCAGATCTAAAGCGCGTTGTAGCACATGATCGTAAAGGACTTCATATTGTTATAGTAGAAGTTCCAACCAGAGAAAATAATGCAGAGAACTTGAAGAAGGTTTATGCTCGAGTTTCAAGTGCAGTGCGCATTGGACTCAATTTAGCCTGACTTTCAGCCAGCTCTTCTTCCGGGTCTGAACCTGCAACAATTCCACAGCCGGAAAAAATACGAACAGACTTTTTATCTGCAGATATCTCACCAGTGCGCAGCGCAATTCCAATTTCGCCATCACCGCGAGCATCTATCCAACCAACGGGCCCGGCGTAGCGGCCACGGTTCATTGATTCCAGAACTTTAATTAAGGCATCAGCTTTGTTTGTCGGAGTTCCACATACTGCAGCTGAAGGGTGAAGTGAAGCAATCACCGTGAAGATGTCAACTGGGTTAGCAGATTCGTTAACAACTCCGGTCACATCAGTTGCAAGGTGCATTACGTTGGCTAAGTGAAGGACGAAAGGTACTTCTGGAACGTTAGTCGATGAGCAATATGGCGCTAAGGCGTCGGCAACTGAACGGACAGCGTATTCATGCTCCTCTAAGTCTTTGGAAGACTTGGCAAGTGAAGCGGCAAGGCCAAGGTCTCGCGCTTCATCGCCAGATTTCTTAATCGTTCCGGCAAGAACTCGGGAAGTTACCAGGGATTTACTCAATCGAACTAAGAGCTCTGGCGTGGCACCAATTAGATTGGAAACCAGAAATACCCAAGTCGAAGGGTAATTTTCAACAAGGAAATTGATGAGAGATCTAGTTGAAATCTCAGTACTACTTGATGCGATTAAATCTCTTGCAAGAACTACTTTTTCAAGATCACCATTTTTAATATGTTTAACAGCGGTTGCAACTCGCTCTTTCCAAGTGTCATCACTTAGGGCGCCTTGAGAGAAGGTGACCGGAGCATGCTTAGTAATATTTACTATTTCTTCGATACTTGGTTGCTTGCCCTCACCAATCCAAGTTATCCAAGACTTGCCGCCTTTGTGACCGATTACAACTTGTGGAATAACTAATTCAGATTCTTCGCTCGGATCAAAGGCAAATGAGGCGAAGAGAATTGGCCCAGTTCCACTGCCATGAACGCTATTTTGAATCTTGAGAGCAGAGACTTGTTGTTTCCACCAAGTTCTGGCATCAGCAAATCGATTATTTCCTTTGACTGAACTTTTTTGCCAAGTACCAAATCCAATTAAACCTTCGCCACCACGAATCCAGGAGGCAGAGATTTCATGATCTAGTGAGATCAAATTCAATGGGGGATGTTCACCGAGAAGTTCGGTGGTTATTAATTCAGACATGCTTAACGCTTTGCGGCGAATCTCCAAAGTGTTGGGAGCGCAGTAGAAGCGATTGCAATCTTTAGTACTTCACCAAGGATAAAAGGAGTCAGACCTTTATCAAATGCCCAACGCCAAGACTGGCCGGTGGAGATGTGTAACCAGCTAACACCGAAGATGAAGATAATTGCGGTTCCGATAAGCATTGTTGGAATAACTGTTGCAATTTTCTGATCCCACTTGCGACCAGCAAGCGCGCCTAGAACTAGAGAGGCAAGAAGCATTCCAACTAAGTAACCACCGGTTGCCCCAGTGAGCTTGGAAATTCCATGTGATCCGGAAGCAAAAATTGGTGCTCCAGCAATACCCATTAATAGGTAGAAAGCGAAAGTTGATAGACCAAGTGTTGCGCCATAGGCAGTTCCAAGTAGGAGCACGCCAAGTGTTTGACCGGTTACAGGAACTGGTGAACCAGGAACTGGGATTGCAATTTGTGCCATTGCTGAAAGAAAAAGAGTTCCACCAAGGAGTAATCCAACATTTGATATTGCCGTCGAACGAGGAAGTACTGCAGCGCGCAGGCTGGTAGTTGTGCTCACTAATGACATTGAGAGGCAACCTTTCGATTTATCCGAGATTATCTGGCTTGATTTGTGGTCAGAGCCTACTCCCATAAGAATATACGTGTGAGTAGAGCTGATCTAGGCAAAGAGCCCGAGGAAGTATCAGCCATGTTCGACGGCGTTGCCCGACGCTATGACTTTCTAAATGACCTGCTAAGTCTTGGTCGCACAAAGGCGTGGCGCCGAGTGGCAACCGCGACTATTTCGCCAAAAGCCGGGATGAAAATTCTAGACATTGCTGCAGGTACGGGATCATCTAGTCGCCCGCTTGCTGATGCTGGCGCAAATGTAACCCCACTAGATTTTTCTAAAGGAATGTTAGACGCTGGTCGTAAACGTCATCCAGATTTAAATTTCACTCAAGGTGATGCTCTCAATCTTCCATTTACTGATGGTGAGTTTGATGTAACAACAATTTCTTTTGGGCTTCGCAATACTGCAAATACGCAAAGCGCACTTCGTGAAGCGCTACGTGTTACAAAAGCTGGGGGCCGAATTGTCGTTGTGGAATTCTCGCAGCCAACAAACTTTATTTTTCGCACCATCTACATGCGTTATTTAATGCGAGCACTTCCACCGATTGCTCGCAGGGTTGCTTCAAATCCTGAGGCTTATGTCTATCTCGCAGAATCGATTATGGCCTGGCCAAATCAGAGTGATCTTGCTGCCATTCTTCGAAAAGCGGGCTGGGAGCGGGTTGGCTGGCAAAACCTCACCTTTGGAATCGTCGCTATCCATAGTGGCTATAAAAAGGCGTAATTAATTTAATTATTCTGTCCAATATATGAGTGATAGCCACCACACACGCTTAATGCCAGTGCTATCAACCCCTTAGGATTACCAACTGTGAACCCATATGTGCCGATACTTGTCTTAGGTGCGATTGGCTTCGGCTTTGGAGCTTTCTCAGTCGTAGCTGCAGCACTCACTGGACCAAAGCGCTATAACCGCGCGAAATTAGATGCATATGAATGTGGAATTGAACCTTCACCTCAAGCTGCTGGTGGTGGCCGTTTTCCAGTTAAATATTTCTTAACCGCAATGCTTTTTATCGTATTCGATATTGAAATTGTCTTCTTATATCCATGGGCAGTTACCTTCGATCAACTTGGATTATTTGGTCTAGTTGAAATGATCATCTTCATCGCAACCGTATTTGTGGCTTATGCCTATGTTTGGCGCCGCGGTGGATTGGAATGGGATTAATCAAATGGGTCTAGAAGAAAAATTACCTGCCGGATTTGCGCTTACCACTGTTGAAAAACTAGCTGGTTATATGCGCAAGAACTCATTGTGGCCAGCGACATTTGGTCTTGCTTGTTGCGCAATTGAGATGATGGCCTTTGGCGGTGGAAAACACGATGCTGCTCGTTTTGGTATGGAAGTTTTCCGCGCTTCACCACGTCAAGCAGATTTAATGATCGTTGCCGGTCGTGTTTCTAACAAGATGGCACCAGTACTTCGTCAGATTTACGATCAAATGACCGCTCCGAAATGGGTTATTGCGATGGGTGCCTGCGCATCTTCCGGCGGAATGTTTAATAACTACGCCATAGTCCAAGGTGTTGATCACGTCGTGCCAGTTGATATTTATCTGCCAGGTTGTCCGCCGCGTCCAGAAATGTTGATGGATGCAATTTTGAAGCTTCACGAACACATCGGTAATGAAAAGCTTGGCGTTAACCGCGAGCAAATCATTCGCGAAGTTGAAGCTGCTGCGCTCGCCGCCAAACCAACTATTCAATTAAATGGGCTTCTTGCATGAGCAACGAAAAAGGAATGTTTGGCGTCCACGGAAGCGGCGACACCTCAGGCTTTGGTGGGCTAGTCCGTAGTGGTGCAAGTACTGGTTCAGCAGAACGCCCATATGGCAGTTACTTTGATGAGGTTACCGACGAATTAGAACGCGCCTATCCAGAATTTAGTGATGCCATTGAACGCGTAGTAATTCATTGCGGTGAGTTAACTCTGCATGTTAAGGCGTCAAAGCTGGTTGAGACTGCATTTAAGCTTCGTGATACGCAATCACTTCGCTTTGAAATGTGTCTTGGGGTCAGTGGGGTTCACTATCCAGAAGATAAGGATCGTGAAATGCATGCGGTCTATCCATTGCTTTCACTTACTCATAATCGTCGTATTCGATTAGAAGTTAGTGTCCCAGATTCAAACCCACACATTCCCTCACTAGTTGAAGTTTGGGCTGGAAATAATTGGCACGAAAGAGAAACGTTTGACATGTTTGGGATTATTTTTGATGGGCATCCAGGGCTAACAAGAATTTTGATGCCAGATGATTGGCCAGGCCACCCACAACGTAAAGATTATCCACTTGGTGGAATTCCGATTGAATATAAGGGTGCAACGGTTCCAGCACCTTCAGAGCGCAGGTCATACCGATGACAATTAATAATGATGCATATGCACCATCACAAGAAACTACAGAAGGTCGCGTTTATTCGGTAACCGGTGGCGATTGGGATTCACTTGTAACCGAAATTGGCCAGGCTAAAGAAGAGCGCGTAGTTGTAAATATGGGACCACAGCACCCGTCAACTCACGGTGTGCTTCGTTTAGTTCTTGAACTCGAAGGCGAAACGATTACTGAAGCACGTGCCGGTATTGGTTATCTTCACACCGGTATTGAAAAGAACACGGAATATCGCTCTTGGACCCAAGGAGTTACTTTTGTAACCCGCATGGACTACTTAGCGCCAATTTTTAATGAAACTGCTTATTGTCTGTCACTTGAAAAGCTTTTAGGAATAACAAATGACGTTCCGGTGCGCGCCAGTGAAATCCGCGTCTTAATGATGGAGTTAAATCGAATTTCCTCACACATGGTCGCCCTAGGTACTGGCGCCCTTGAATTAGGCGCCCTTTCACCAATGATTTTTGCCTTCCGTGAACGTGAATTAGTGCTGGACCTCTTTGAATACATCTCAGGTCTTCGTATGAATATGGCTTATGTGCGCCCGGGCGGAGTTGCTCAAGATCTACCTAAGGGAGCAACCAAGCGAATTCGGGAAACCGTTTCACAATTGCGAACTAACTTTAAAGACAATGCAAGGCTGCTAATTGGTAACACGATTTGGATGAAGCGCACCCAAGGTATTGGTTACTTAGATTTAGCCGGTTGCACCACTCTTGGAATTACAGGACCAGTACTTCGCTCTGCCGGACTTCCATGGGATCTACGTAAGACTCAGCCATATTGTGGCTATGAGAATTATGAATTTGATGTAATCACTACCGAGTCATGTGATGTGTATGGTCGTTTCTTGATTCGTATGGAAGAACTTGAGCAGTCATTACGTATTATCGAACAGGCTTGCGACAAGCTAGATATTTCCGAAGGGCAACCAGTAATGGTCGCCGATAAGAAGATTGCTTGGCCAGCACAACTTTCAGTCGGTAAAGATGGCATGGGTAATTCACTTGACCATATTCGCGAAATCATGGGCGAATCAATGGAATCACTAATTCACCACTTCAAGATTGTTACTGAAGGTTTTCGTGTTCCAGCTGGACAGTCCTATGCCGCAGTTGAATCACCTCGTGGTGAGACTGGCGTTCACTTGGTATCTGACGGTGGAACTCGGCCATACCGAGTTCACTTCCGTGAACCATCTTTCAATAATCTCCAAGCAACATCAGCAATGGCTGAAGGCGGAATGATCGCTGACGTTATTGGCGCAGTTGCCTCTATTGATCCAGTTATGGGTGGTGTTGATCGCTAATGTCAGCTACAGATTTTACAACCGAACAAATTGCAATCATGGATAAGATTATTTCTCGCTATCCAAGATCGCGTTCAGCGGTAATGCCACTGCTTCACTATGTTCAATCTATTGATGGGTTTGTATCGCCACGTGGGATTGAAAAAATTGCCGAGATTCTCGAGCTAGCCACCGCTGAAGTAACTGCCGTTTCCTCCTTCTATACCCAATACCTAACCAAGCCAGTCGGTGAGTATCACGTTGGCGTTTGCATAAACACACTATGCGCAGTCATGGGCGGGGATGCAATTTATGACTCTGTTTCAGATCACCTAGGTATAGGCAATCACGAAACAACAAAAGATGGCAAAGTTTCACTAGAACGAATTGAATGTAATGCGGCTTGTGATTACGCACCTGTTGTAATGGTCAATTGGGAGTTTTACGATAACCAAACCCCACAATCTGTAAACGATTTAGTTGATGCTGCGCGTGCTGGAAATCCACCAGCCCCAACTCGTGGTCCAAACAAGCTTCGCACGTGGAAAGAGAATTCAGCGGTTCTAGCTGGACTAGATGATGGTCTGGCAAATGAAGGTATCTCTGCAGGTGAAGCATCACTTCGCGGTTTGAAGATTGCGAAGGATTCAAAATAATGACAAAACTTCAACCAGTACTTTCAGCGCATTGGGACGAGAAGGATTCCTTCACAATAGAGGGATATAAGCGTCATGGTGGTTACAAAGCAGTAACTACTGCACTTGCTATGGAACCTGATGCTGTAATTCAAATGATTAAAGATTCAGGTCTGCGCGGTCGTGGCGGCGCCGGTTTTCCAACTGGAAGCAAGTGGGGCTTTATTCCACAAGGCGATAATAAAGATCATTATCTAGTCGTGAACGCTGATGAATCAGAACCTGGCACTTGTAAAGATATGCCACTTCTTCTCGCAAACCCACATTCACTTATTGAAGGAATCATTATTGGTTCCTATGCAATTCGCGCAAACCACGCTTTTATTTATCTTCGTGGCGAGGTTGTTCACGTTTTTCGTCGCGTACAACAAGCAATCGAAGATGCTTACAAAGCGGGGCTACTTGGAAAGAATATTGGCGGAAAAGGTTTTGATTTAGAATTAACTTTGCATGCAGGTGCTGGTGCTTATATTTGCGGTGAAGAGACTGCGCTTCTAGATTCCCTAGAAGGTTTTCGTGGGCAACCTCGCTTACGACCACCATTTCCAGCGATCGCCGGCCTTTATGCCAAGCCAACCGTAGTTAATAACGTTGAATCAATTGCCTCAGTTCCAGCAATTATTGCTAATGGCATTGAATGGTTCCATTCATTGGGGACTGAAAAAAGTAAGGGCTTCACTCTTTACTCACTTTCTGGCCATGTTGAGAATCCAGGACAGTTTGAAGCACCGCTAGGAATCACTCTTCGTGAAATTCTTGAACTATCTGGTGGTGTTCGTAAAGGTCACCAACTTAAGTTCTGGACTCCCGGAGGCTCATCAACTCCAATCTTTACTGCCGAACATTTAGATGTTCCCCTTGATTATGAAGGTGTATCTGCTGCTGGTTCGATGCTTGGCACCAAAGCACTTCAAATCTTTGACGAAACAACTTGTGTTGTTCGGGCAGCGCTTCGGTGGTCTGAGTTCTACAAGCATGAATCATGTGGAAAGTGCACGCCATGTCGTGAGGGCACGTGGTGGTTAGTGCAAATGCTTCATGATCTAGAAGCTGGAAAGGGAACTGAAGCGGATCTAGAAAAGCTACTTGACCTTTGTGACAACATTGCAGGTCGCTCGTTCTGCGCACTTGCTGATGGCGCAGTTGCGCCAATTATTTCTTCGCTTAAGTATTTCCGCTCCGAATACCTAGAACACCAACGCAACGGTGGTTGCCCATTTGACCCAGTTGCATCTACCAATTTTTCGGTGGTGAATTCGTAATGACTCCGGAGCTTTTAACTGAAGTAGAAATGATTACCGTTGTAATCGATGGCTTTGAAGTAACTGTCCCAAAGGGGACTCTGGTTATTCGCGCTGCAGAAAAGCTGGGAATTCAAATTCCTCGATTCTGTGACCATCCACTTCTTTCACCAGCGGGTGCTTGTCGCCAATGTTTGGTTGATATTGAAATTAATGGGCGCGCATTTCCAAAACCACAGGCTTCTTGCACGATACCGGTAGAGAACAACATGATTGTAAAGACCCAGCTTTCATCACCAGTTGCGGATAAAGCGCAAAAGGGAGTCATGGAGTTGTTGCTCATTAACCACCCATTAGATTGTCCAGTTTGTGACAAGGGTGGTGAATGTCCCCTTCAAAATCAAGCTATGAGTAATGGGCGTCCAGAATCTCGTTACGAAGGCGTGAAGCGAACATTTGATAAACCAGTTTCGATATCTTCACAAGTTCTTCTAGACCGGGAGCGTTGCGTACTTTGTGCTCGATGCACTCGCTTCTCAGATGAAATTGCTGGTGATCCATTTATCACTCTCAATGAACGTGGCGCTCTGCAACAAGTAGGTATTTATGAGAATGATCCTTTCGAGTCATATTACTCAGGAAACACAGTTCAGATTTGTCCAGTAGGAGCGCTAACTGGCGCTTCTTATCGATTCCGATCTCGTCCTTTTGATTTGATTTCGGTTGATTCTGCTTGTGAGCACTGCGCATCTGGTTGTGCAATGCGTACTGATATTCGTCGTGGAAAGACGCTTCGTCGTCTTGCCGGTGAAGATGCTTTAGTTAATGAAGAGTGGAACTGCGATAAAGGTCGCTGGGCGTTTAAGTATTTAGCAGCAAGAGAACGCGTGACTTCTCCAATGATTCGTGGGGAAGATGGTGAATTACACGAAGCGTCTTGGCCGCAGGCAATTGCCGCCGCAGCTAATGGTTTGAAAGGTAAGCGAGCAGGCGTTCTAGTTGGTGGCCGCGCTACTTTGGAAGATGCATATGGTTATTCAAAGTTTGCCCGCGTGGCACTTGGCACAAACGATATTGATTTCCGCTCTCGCCCACATTCAGATGAAGAGACATCTTTTATTGCAGGCGTAGCAGCTTATTCGACTACAACTTACAAAGATATAGACAAAGCAGATCATGTAGTTCTTCTTGGCTTTGAGCCAGAAGATGAATCACCAATTGTGTTCCTTCGCATCTTTAAGCAAGTAAAGAAGCGTGGTCTACTTGTTACAAGTGATGCTCCTTATGCAAGCCGTGGTTCAGTGAAGTTAAAGGCAAAGTTGGTTTCAACTATTTCTGAAGTGTCAGGACTTACTGAAAAGAGCGTAGTAATTCTTGGTGAGCGCTTAGCTGAAAGAACTGGCGCACTATCTGCCGCAGTTGATTTAGCCGAAAAGGCTGGTGCCAAAATTGCTTGGATTCCGCGGCGTGCAGGTGAACGTGGCGCAATTGAATCTGGCGCAATTGCAAATCTTCTTCCAGGTGGTCGCCCAATTACTGACATCGCTGCTCGCGTAGATATTCAAAGTGCATGGTCGGTTTCATCACTTCCAATTACTCCTGGTCGTTCCACCTCTGAAATATTGAGCGCACTTGCTCTCGGCTCAGATAATGTGAGCGCACTCGATGCCGTTGTTATAGGCGGTGTTGATCCGATGGATATCTCAAATCAAGGTCTTTCACAACTTCTAAATACTTTTGTAGTTTCACTTGAAATCTCACACAGCGCAGTTACTGCAATCGCAGATGTTGTTTTGCCCGTAGCTGCAGTTGTTGAAAAGAGTGGAACTTTCCTTGATTGGCAAGGTAGCCCACGTGCATTTGAAAAGGGAATTACCGAAGCACTTAATCGTAGCGATGTAAGAATCCTTTCGATGATTGCTGAAGAGATTGGTTCCCCAATTGAACTTCCAACCGTTGCTGCTACTCGTCGCGAAATAGAAGCACTTGGTAAGTGGGATGGCGCAAAGGCTGAGTTCACAAAAGTTTCACTAGCAAGCAAGAGTGCTTCAGGAGATAAGTTAACCCTTAGCTCTTGGCGCCAACTACTTGACCTTGGAACCTTGCAGGCTGGCGAAGCTAATTTGGCTGGGACTGCGCGCACTGCTGTTGCTCATATTTCAGCAAATCGAGCCGCAAGCCTTGGAGTTAGCGAAGGACAAAACGTTCGCATCTCTTCAGATCTTGGATCAATTATTCTTCCTGTAGCAATATCAAAAATGTCAGATGACTCAATCTGGGTGCCACGTAATTCACAAGGCTCGCAAGTAATTGCAAACCTAGGTTTTGTGGGCGGTCAAGTTACGGTGGTGAAGGCATGAATACATTAGAACTACTTGGAAAAGATCCTGGCTGGCTGACTGCTGTTAAAGGTTTGATTGTCTTTGTAATCTGCGTTCTTGCCACTTTGGTTTCAATTGTCATGGAGCGCAAGATTGTTTCTTGGATGCAGATGCGAATTGGTCCAAACCGAACTGGGCCTGGTGGCTCACTTCAATCACTTGCCGATGGCGTGAAGCTTGCACTTAAGGAAGACATCATTCCGGCTGCTGCCGATCGAATAGTTTTTGTAATTGCGCCAGTTATTTCGGTAACTGCCTGCTTTATGTCTTTTGCAGTTGTTCCAATGACTGGGGTTGTAAATCTCTTCGGACATAAGACTTTGTTGCAATTAACTGATATTCCAGTAGGAGTTCTCTATATTTTAGCTGTCGCCTCATTTGGTGTTTATGGCATTGTGCTAGCCGGTTGGTCTTCAGGTTCAACCTATCCACTACTTGGCGGCTTGCGCTCAAGTGCGCAAGTTATTTCCTATGAAGTAGCAATGGGGCTTTCCCTTGTTGCAGTATTTATTTACTCCGGGTCAATGTCCACAAATGCAATTATCGCTGCGCAGCACAATTGGTGGTTTGGTGTAACGCTTTTCCCATCTTTTGTTATTTATGCGATTTCAATGGTTGGCGAAACCAACCGAGCACCATTTGACTTGGCTGAAGCAGAAGGTGAATTAGTTGGTGGCTTCCATACTGAATACAGCTCGCTTAAATTTGCACTCTTCTTCTTGGCTGAATATGTAAACATCATTGGAGTTTCCGCTCTAGCCTCCACGTTATTCCTTGGTGGTTACCACGCTCTTCCTGGTCTAGGTTTTACTGAGAATTGGCTTGGTGGTTGGTTTACATTGATTTGGTTCTTAGCCAAAGTCTCATTCTTCTTCTACATCTTCGTTTGGCTGCGTGGCACATTGCCACGAATGCGTTACGACCAGTTCATGAAATTTGGTTGGAAAGTCTTGATTCCAGTTAGTTTGGTATGGATCATGATCGTTTCCACTCTGCGCTTGATGTCAAACAATGGTGCTTCACGAGTAGTAGTGAGCAGTTTTGCCGTAGGAGTTGTTCTGGTAATTCTGACCGTCATGCAATTCATGGAAAGCTCAAAGAAGAAGCGAGAAATCGAGGATCAATTAGGTGATGTTTTAACCCCATCTTTCCCAGTTCCTGAACTTCCTACTAAGAAGACGGATGCGCTAAATGGATAATTCATTGACTCCGAAATCCAATGATGCAGGACTAGTCGCTGCAGCTAAGGCTAATACGCCAATTGAAAGTCAAGAAGCCTCATCATTCTTTAAGCAATTACTTGGTTTCTGGGTAACTTTCGTTACGCAGTTTAAGAAGGCAAATACAGTGCAATACCCAGAAGGAAAAGTTCCTACTGAGGAGCGCTTCCATGGTCGTCATCAACTAAATCGTTATGAAGATGGTTTGGAAAAATGCATTGGTTGCGAGCTTTGTGCTTGGGCCTGTCCGGCAGATGCAATTTTGGTCGAGGGCGCAGATAACACTGAGGAAGAACGATTCTCACCTGGTGAGCGCTATGGCAAGGTTTATCAAATCAATTACTTGCGTTGCATTTTCTGTGGTCTTTGTATTGAAGCTTGCCCAACTCGGGCACTAACGATGACCAATGAATATGAACTTGCTGATTCATCACGTGCAAAGCTGATCTTTGAAAAAGAAGATCTACTTGCCCCACTTCGCCAAGGTATGTTGCAACCACCTCACGCAATGGAAACAGGAAAGACCCATATTGATTATTACTTAGGAAATGTTAAGGGAGCCGGACAATGATTAGCCTGGCTCTTCAAATGGGTGCAACCAAGACTCCAGAAGCAGTTCTATTTTGGATCATGGCTCCTATTGCCGTAATTGCTGCCCTTGGAATGCTTTTTGCAAAGAAAGCAGTTCACTCAGCGCTACTTCTTGCATGGGTAATGATTACATTGGCTTTTTTCTATATTGCCGAAGGTGCACTTTTCCTAGGAATTGTTCAAGTAGTTGTATATACCGGAGCAGTAATGATGCTCTTCCTATTTATTCTTATGTTGGTTGGTGTTGATTCTTCTGATTCATTAGTAGAAACCATTAAGGGTCAGCGTTCCACCTCAATTGTGGCCGCGGTTGGACTTGGTGGACTATTGATTTCACTAGTTGGCCGGGCAACTGTTGGTGCAAAAGCACTCGGTGTTGAGACAGCAAATGCTAAAGGAAATGTGCAAGCACTAGCCGAAGAGTTATTCACTAAATATGTCTGGGCTTTTGAAGTTGTTTCAGCTTTACTTATTACCGCCGCACTTGGCGCAATGGTCTTGGCGCATAGCCAAAATATAAAGTCTCGCACGGCACAACGCGATCAATCGATTGCTCGCTTTAGAAAAGATTCTTTGGCAGAGGCCGCTGGTTTACCAGCGCCAGGTGTTTTTGCCCGCCATAACGCAGTTGATGTTCCAGCTTTACTGCCAGATGGAACACCGGCCCCATCATCTATCTCAGGAACCCTTAAAGCTCGTGGAGATATGTTGGAGAGTGCGCTCTTTGAATTAGAAGTGAAAGAAGTGGAGGAAGACTAAATGGATATCTCTAACTACCTCTATCTATCAGTTGCCCTCTTTACAATCGGAGCAGTTGGAGTTGTGGTTCGTCGCAACGCAATCGTTGTCTTTATGTGTGTTGAACTAATGCTTAATGCTGCAAACCTAGCTTTTGTAACTTTCTCGCGTCTAAATGGAAATCTGGACGGTCAAGTTGCTTCCTTCTTTACTATGGTTGTTGCTGCTTGTGAAGTTGTAATTGGCCTAGCGATTATTGTCACGATATTTCGTTCCCGTCGATCAGCATCTGTTGATGATGCTAGTTTGTTGAAGCGATAATGAACGCAAATAACCTGATTGTATTTCTAATTGCGCTACCACTTGCAAGTTCTGCATTCTTGCTTCTATCTGGACGAAAGAGTGATAAGTGGGGCCATCTACTTGCAACTGCAGTATCTGCAACCACTTTCTTTATCGGTGCCTATGAGTTCTTCCAGATGCATTCAAGGTCATCGGCCGATCGCCCACTTACGCAAAAACTCTTTGAGTGGATTTCAGTCGGGAATTTCCAAGTCAATGCCTCCCTTCTTCTAGATCAGCTCTCGATTTGTTTTGTCCTTCTTATTACTGGCGTTGGGACTCTGATTCATATCTATTCGATTGAATATATGTCTCATGACCAGAATCGTCGACGCTTTTTTGCTTATTTAAACCTTTTCATAGCTGCAATGCTTCTACTAGTTCTAGGTGATTCGTACCTAAATCTTTACGTTGGTTGGGAAGGCGTTGGTCTTGCCTCATACCTTTTGATTGGTTTCTGGAATCAAAAGCCGGCCTATGCCACAGCCGCTAAAAAGGCATTTGTCGCTAACCGTGTTGGTGATGTTGGGCTTTCACTTGCAATCATGATTGCCTTTACACAATTTGGAACTGTGAGCTTTGCTGGTGTTAAAGATGGCGCCCCTCATGCCTCACCTGCGGCCCTTACAGCCCTCGGTGCAATGTTGTTATTGGCTGCTGCCGGTAAGTCAGCGCAGTTCCCATTGCAATCATGGCTTGGTGATGCAATGGCTGGTCCAACTCCAGTATCAGCGCTTATTCACGCAGCAACCATGGTTACTGCAGGTGTTTATTTAATTACTCGCTCTAACTTTGTTTTTGATGCTTCACCTACTGCGCAAGTCATGGTGGTTAGTGTTGGCGCAATCACGCTGCTCTTTGGTGCGATTATCGGTACTGCTAAAGATGATATTAAGAAGGCACTCGCTGCCTCTACCATGTCTCAAATTGGTTACATGATCTTGGCAACCGGCCTTGGTCCAGTTGGTTATGCCTTTGCCATCCTTCACCTACTAACTCACGGTTTCTTTAAGGCCGGCATGTTCTTGGGCGCTGGATCAGTGATGCACGGCATGGATGATGAAGTAAATATGCGTCGCTATGGTGGTCTTGCTAAAGCAATGCCAATCACCGCTGTCACATTTGGTCTTGGTTACCTAGCCATCCTTGGCGTCCCACCATTTGCTGGCTTTTATTCCAAAGATAAAATTATTGAAACAGCACTAAATGCTGGCGGGACGAAGGGAATACTCCTCGGGGGAGCGACTCTGCTAGGCGCAGCAATAACTGCTTTCTATATGACCCGAGTTGTTGTGCTCACCTTTACTAGTGCAAAGCGTTGGGACGATAAGGCCCACCCTCATGAGTCACCAATTCTTATGTGGTTACCAATGGCAATTTTGGCAATTGGCTCAGTTGCTTCAGGCTTCCTATTAAGTTCAGGTAGCGCACTAGTTAATTGGTTACAACCAATTGTTAATGCGGGCCACCACGAACATGGCGAAGAGCTATTAAAGCCATTAGTTGTTTCACTTCTTGCCCTCGCAGTAGTGGCAATAGGTGTTCTAACTGCAGTCTTTAAGTATCGCAGCGTGCCGGTTCAGGCGCCAGAAAAGGTTTCAGTATTTACACGAGCTGCTCGCAAAGATCTTTATCAAGATTCCTTTAATGAAGCCGTTCTTATGCGTCCTGGCCAAAAGCTCACAAGTGGTTTGATCTTTACTGATAACAAGATCATCGATGGCATTGTTCGAAGCTTTGGAGCAGTAATTGCTATTACTTCTACATCAATGCGCAAGATCCAAAACGGATATGTTCGTAGCTATGCGCTAATTATGGTTCTCGGCGTCCTGGCCTTAATTGCAACAGTTTGGTTGGTAACCCTATGAGTTTTATAACTGTCCTCGGGTTACTCCCACTAGTCGGCGCACTTGCCGTTGCATTCTTGCCAAAGAGCAATGAAAAGTTGACTAAGCAAGTTGCTCTTGCCACTTCAGTAGTGGTCGCACTGGTTTCTATTTTGATGGCCCTTAAGTTCAACACCTCACAAGGTGGCTTCCAGTTTGTGGAATCCCATCAATGGATCGCTAACTTCCATATTAATTATGCAGTTGGAATTGATGGAATAGCACTTACTTTGATTCTTATGACCACAATCTTGGTTCCGATCGTTTTTCTAGCAGGTTGGAATGAATCTGAAGGTGGACGTTGGAGTGTTAAGACTTTCTATATTTTGCTGCTAATTCTAGAAACCATGATGATCGGGGTCTTTGCTGCCACCGATATATTCCTCTTCTATGTGATCTTTGAGGCAATGCTGATCCCGGTCTATTTCCTTATTGGAGGTTATGGCCGCGGGGCACGCGCAGCTGCGGCAATGAAGTTCTTGCTTTATAGCCTTTTTGGTGGACTCCTAATGTTGGCTGCTGTAATTGGTTTGTATGTAATCTCAACCAATCAAATTGGTGGAAGTTTTGATCTAACTCAACTTTCACATTTAACCATTGATAAGCCAACCCAGAACTGGCTCTTCCTAGGATTCTTTATTGCCTTTGCAATCAAGGCTCCACTTTGGCCGTTCCATACATGGTTACCAGATGCTGCTAAAGCAGGAACTGCTGGAACTTCCACCTTGCTACTTGGTGTTCTAGACAAGATCGGTACATACGGAATGATCCGTTTTTGCATGACTCTTTTCCCAGATGCCACCAAAACTTTCACCCCAGTAATTATTACTTTGGCTGTAATTTCAATTCTTTATGGCGCATTCCTAGCAATTGGCCAAAAGGATATTAATTCATTGATTGCATTTACTTCGATCTCTCACTTTGGATTTATTACCCTCGGTATCTTTGCGATGACATCGCAAGGAATCTCTGGCGCCGCTTTCTATATGGTCAACCATGGATTTTCAACCGCCGCCCTATTCCTAGTTTCTGGCTGGATGATTAAACGCCGTGGCTCGTCGCAAATTGCAGACTTCGGTGGGTTGCAACGCGTTAGCCCAGTTATGGCTTGGTCCTTTTTCTTAGCTGGAATGTCTGCTCTTGCTCTTCCTGGACTTTCAAGCTTTGTTAGCGAATTCCTAGTTCTAGTCGGTTCTTTTGGGAAATATCCAGTTGCAGCAATTTTGGGAACAACTGGAATTGTTCTCGCTGCGCTTTATGTTTTAATTGTAGTTCAGCGAACTCTGCACGGTGAGACTACGCCAGGTAATGAATCTCTTACTGATCTAAATCTTCGCGAGAAGATTGCCATCGCTCCAGTAATTGCAATCTTGGTAGTTCTAGGTTTCTTCCCAAAGCCCGTGCTTCATGCCATTAACCCAACTACTGCAGTGATCATGCAAAATGTTGGGGTATCAGATCCAGTTGCTAAGGCAGGTAAGTAACCTTGAATGCTCCTAAATTGGATTACGCGCTACTTGCCCCGATTCTGATTGTTTTAGGCGGGGCATTAATTGGTGTGCTAGTCGAAGCCTTCCTTGGCCGTGCTCGTCGCACTGGTGTTCAAATCGGACTAGCGCTAATTACTGTTGCTGCTGCTTTTATCCAAGTAATTCGAATTCGCCATAGTGGCTCTTCAGGGGCAGCAGTGCTTTCAGTTTCAATCGATGGCGCTGGAATCTATATTCAGGGAACAATTCTTTTGCTTTCACTAGTTGGCCTATTACTAATTGCCGATACAGATAATTTCACGGCGCAAGCTTCCGCCGTTCCTGGCTCAACCCAGGAGAGCGCAGCAATTATTGCTGGTAAGCAGCAAACTGAGATCTTCCCACTGACTCTATTTGCTATTGCAGGAATGTTGCTCTTTCCAGTTGCAACGGACTTAGTGACGCTCTTTGTGGCACTGGAAATGCTTTCACTACCGCTTTATTTGATGGCTGGACTTTCTCGTCGCCGTAGATTGCTCTCACAAGAAGCAGCCCTTAAGTATTTCTTACTTGGTGCCTTTTCTTCCGCTTTCTTTCTAATGGGCTCAGCTTTCCTCTATGGCTACTCAGGAACACTGACACTAAATGGAATTGCTTCTGCAATTCACACTGCTGGAAATAACAACATATTCCTACTACTAGGCATTGCCTTGCTTTCAGTAGGGTTACTTTTCAAAGTAGGCGCGGTTCCATTCCACTCTTGGACCCCAGATGTTTATCAGGGAGCCCCAACGCCAATCACTGGCTTTATGGCTGCTTGCACCAAGGCTGCGGCTTTCGGCGCCACCCTACGTATTTTCTATGTTGCACTAGACGGTGCTTCGTGGAGCTGGAAACCAATGATCGCGGTAGTTGCAGTAATCACCATGTTCTTTGGCGCAATAGCTGCTATTTCACAACGCGATGTAAAGCGCATGCTCGCATTTTCTTCTATCGCTCATGCTGGTTTCATTTTGACCGCTGTGGTCTCGCTAAATAATCATGCACTATCTGCAGCACTCTTCTACTTTGTTGCTTATGGTTTTGCCACAATTGGCGCCTTTGGAATTGTTACCTTGGTTCGCGATTCTGCTGGTGAAGTAGGAGATCTAAATCGCTGGGTTGGCTTAGGTAAGAAATCACCTTTAACTGCTGCAATCTTTGGGTTGTTCTTGCTTAGCTTTGGTGGAATTCCACTGACTGCTGGATTTATTGGAAAGTTTGCCATCTTCTCTGCTGCCTATGAATCTGGAAATATCTATCTAGCAGTTGCTGGCGTGCTCTCAAGTGCGGTTGCGATCTTCTTCTATCTACGTGTGATTGTGATGCTGTTTTTCCAGGACCCAACAAACGATTCAGTTTCAGTAGTCATCCCATCTGCAATGACTCGCCTAGCAATTACTATCTGTGCGATTGTGACGATTGTTTTGGGCGTGTTCCCATCACTTATCCTTAATGCCACAAATACTTTTGCGCTCTTTACCCGCTAGCCTTACTCCATGTCGAGCCTAGGGATCCCAAATTTAGATC
>Ga0114964_10000550_pt1 | contig 28991 bp, 21 predicted proteins | sample C_131016_MF_Meta_FD_92638 | JGI IMG/M metagenome (GOLD analysis project Ga0114964, IMG submission 92638) | Freshwater microbial communities from Lake Croche, Canada to study carbon cycling - C_131016_MF_MetaG | ecosystem: Environmental > Aquatic > Freshwater > Lake | place: Lake Croche, Canada...
CATCACGAAGGCTATTCCACCATGTGCGGTCACGCCACCATCGCGGTGGGCCGCTGGGTCGTCGATCAAGGCTTGGTGCCAAAAGTCGAACCCGTCACGCGCTTTGCCATTGAGGCCCCCTGCGGCCTCCTTCGCCTCGCCTGTACGGTACACAATGGCGAAGTCACCCATGTCAGATTCGAAAGCGTCGCGGCCTTCCCTTTCGCCCGTGATCTCACCATTGCCGTGCCGGGCTTTGGGCCCATCTTGACCGATATTGCCTATGGCGGCGCGTTTTACTGCGTCCTGCCCTCGTCCCGCTTCGGCCTCGATTTTTTCGCAACCTCGGTTGACGAGCTTGTCGCCGCCGCCGGTGCGCTGACCGACAAGGTGAGGGCTCACATCACCCTCACCCATCCTGATTCCGCCGATCTCGGCTTTCTCTATGGCACCATCCTCACCGACGATGCCGCGATCTCTGAAGAAAGCTGGAACCTCTGCGTCTTTGCGGAACGCCAAATCGACCGTAGCCCCACCGGCTCCGGCGTCACCGCCCGTATGGCGCTGGACCACGCCAAAGGCTTAATCAAGCCGGACGTAACCCGAAGATTCAAAGGCATATCGGGAGAGGTGTTTACGGGCATGGTGAAGGGCGCAACGTCGTTTGCAGTCCCTGACGCCGTCACCATCGAAGTCGGCGGCCAAGGTTACTATGCCGGACAGGGGGAGTTTTTAATTGAGGCGAGTGATCCGTTACGCTTCGGATTTGAATTGGCAAAAAAGTTTGGAGATGTGAAGGAATAGGCATCCTTCGCCCCGTGTGGCCCAAAGGTGTCGTCATTGGCTGAACAAATCTGCAAAAATCGCGCGTCCTGCCCGCCCTTGCTGTCGGTAAATACGATGTTCTTTTTGACCATCAACGATCGCCCGCTTGGCGCTTCGCTTCCCTTAGGCTAGCATTTTACGATCATCATGAGCGAGGGAACCATGAGCGGTTTTGAACATCGAATGAAATTGGCGTCGTTCATCACGATCGCCTGCCTCTTATCCCTCCCCGCTTTAGCCGCAGACGGTCTTGACGGTGCAGCCTTCAGCCCGCTTTGGGCTTTGCCCTTTGCGGGAATTTTGCTTTCAATCGCGATTTGTCCCATCGTTTCGCATCATTTTTGGGAAGCACATCAGGGCAAAATATCGGTGCTGTGGTCGGCATTGCTATTGGCCCCGCTTTTCGCGTTCGCCGGAACGGATGCAACGCTTCAAGCGCTCGTTCACACGGCGTTTTTGGACTACATCCCCTTCATTCTCATGCTGCTGGCTTTATTCACTGCGGCGGGCGGCATTGTGGTGCGGGGCAATATCCATGGCGCGCCCGCAACCAACGCCCTGCTTTTGCTGATGGGCGCGATCTTGGCCAGCATCATCGGGACCACGGGGGCGTCGATGGTGCTGATCCGCCCGATCATTCGGGCCAATGATAACCGCCGGCACAATGTGCATGTCGTCGTGTTTTTTATCTTCCTCGTCTCTAACATCGGCGGCTCGCTCACTCCGTTGGGCGACCCGCCTTTGTTTTTGGGATTTCTAAAAGGCGTCAGTTTTTTTTGGACGACGACCAATCTTTACCGAGAAACACTCTTTGTTGGCATGGTCGTCCTTGCAGCGTTTATCGCGCTCGATCTCTATTTATACCGGAATGAAGGGATCATACCGGATCCGACGCCTGATACGGCGATTTCTATTTCAGGTTACCCCAACATGGCACTGATAGGCGTGGTTATCTCAGCGGTGCTGATCAGTGCCAATTGGAAACCTGGCACGGCCCTTACGCTTGCTGGCATTCCGCTCGAGGGCCAAGATCTTGTCCGCGATGGTGTGATGATCGTCGTGACCTATCTTTCACTCAAACTGACGTCCCCAATTGACCGGGACGATAACGGATTTAATTGGGGCCCCATTCTCGAAGTCGCCAAGCTCTTTGCCGGAATCTTTGTAACCATGATCCCCGTCATCGCGATGCTCAAAGCAGGGTCGCACGGCGCGTTTGCGCCACTGGTCGGTCTGGTAAGCTATGCGGATGGAACGCCCAACACCTTGGCCTATTTCTGGCTCACCGGTGGCCTATCCTCGTTCTTGGATAACGCTCCGACCTATCTTGTCTTTTTTGAATTGGCGGGAGGGGACGCACAGCACCTGATGACGGATGGTGCCTTGACCTTGGCCGCCATTTCGGCGGGCGCGGTCTTTATGGGGGCGAACACCTATATCGGCAACGCCCCGAACTTCATGGTCTATGCCATAGCACGGGAACGAGGAATCGCCATGCCGAGTTTCTTCGGCTACATGCTTTGGTCGGGAGCCGTCTTGGTCCCGACCTTCCTGTTAACGGCCGTCCTCTTTTTCAAATAGCCCCGTGTTAAACGGCTGAAGCAATCCAACGCGACAGGTCGGTCTTCGATGCAGCGCCGACCTTTTGGGCGGCCAGCGCACCAGCCTTGAAGATCATCAAGGTCGGAATGGAACGAATGCCGAATTGAGCAGCAATTTTTGGGTTCTCATCGACATTGAGTTTAACGATTTTGACTTTGCCGGCCATCTCATTGGAGATTTCCTCAAGTGCCGGAGCAATTTGGCGGCAAGGTCCACACCACTCGGCCCAAAAGTCGACAACAACGGGTTCCGACGATTTTAGAACGTCGGCTTCAAAGCTCGTATCGGTGACGGATGCGGTCATGACAAATCCTGTTCTGCCCAGAATCGGGCTGTTCGACGTGAACCTATGAACGAGCCACCTAATCGTCAAGGGAGCATTGGTCACTCAATAAGCGAAAGGCCTGCGTCCAGTACCTCATCGGGTACCTCAATGATCTGAAGCGTAGCCGTATAGATCACAAAACAGCGTATTTTATGGCGGGGATAAAGATCACCAACCAAAGCACGATAGGTCGCGAGCTGTACAACGGTTTGGTCCGGAATCGGCTTTAAAGGCCCCGGCGGATTCGAGGATGTCTTAAAATCAGCAATCAAAATGTCCTTTTCAAGAACCGCCAGCCGATCTATTTTTCCGGAAACTGGGCGCGAAGGCTTCCCCTCCCGCTTCAGTAATCCGGCGATTGCGACTTCGGCCTTGCTTTGTTTTGAAAATAAATCAGAAACCTCAGAACGTTCCATAAGGTAAATAATATTTGATGCGATCTTTGCAGGATCGATTTCATTCAAATTTGTGCCACGTACTTTAAAATAATCCAATGCTACTGCCATTCGTCGGTCACTACTAACATTTGGCAATAGTTCAAGCAGACTATGAATAAGAACGCCTTTGCGTCGTGCCTCATGATGAAACACATCGCCCGCTGTTTTTTGATCGCGATCTGCCGCAGAAATAGCATGAGATGGTCTTATCGGCGGCAACGCCTCCTTTTCCTGATCCGGCTTTCGCGTCAACCATTCCGGAACAACAATATTTTGCAATGGCTTAGCTTCTTTAGTATGGGTGCCGGCATCTGGATAAGGTATCGTTTGAAAACGTCGCGTACCAGGTGGGCCATCACCATCTGCCACTTGCGTCATCGCCGAGCCCAACGCCATTTCAATCATGGCATACCAAGAGTCGTCAGTTAATTTACGTTTTCCCAAAAAGCCTGCAATATAAAGCCGGTCCCTTGGACGCGTCATAGCAACATAAAGTAAACGGCGGTGCTCTTCTGCATCTTTTTTGTATAGGCTTTTTCTGATTTCTCCCATTTTCAAAGTATCAGTTGATTGTGAGGGCGACCAAACGGGAAGAAATATTTCCTCTGTTTCGCTTAACGTTAAAATAGGGTCTACCTTCGTTTTATCAACCGAGACGCCGCACGTGTCGGGCAAATAGACAATCGGGGCTTCTAATCCCTTCGCACCGTGAACCGTCATAACGCGAACTTCATTTCTTCCAGAGTCCATGTCACGTTTAACGGTCGTTTCACTTGCGAGAAAGCCGTGTAAAAAACGCGCCAGCGATGGTGTTTCCCGTTGTTCATGCTCCAGTGCGAGCCTCAAAAACTCGTCGATAGCATCGTCAGCTTCAACACCTAATCGGCTTTTAAACAATCGCCTGCCACCACATGCTCCAAGCACATAAGAGTAAAAGCCAAATGGCCCAAACTGCTTTGCCGCTTCCTGAAAATCGGCAAATTTCAAGGAGGCTGCTTTGCCCTCAGCATTGCCATCTCGGGACTGCAAGGCACTAAGAAGCGAGCCCTCTCTTTCTGCCGCCACATTTAATAATTGCTCTTCATCGAAGCCAAAAAGCGGCGATTTAAGCACGCACGCCAAAGTTAAATCATCTTCTGGGGTCAAAACGGACTGGCCGAGGGCAACAAGATCCATAATCGCAATATGCTCGCTAAGCCTCAGTCGATCGGCTCCTGCCACGGGTAGCTGACGGTCTTTTAAGGCTCGAATGACCGTCTCAAAAAAGAGACCTCGCTTTCGGACGAGGATAAGAATATCGCCGGGTATAATCGGTCGAAAAACGCCAGGCGCTTCTTCAATCCGCTCCTTCGAGGCTTTGTTGACAAGTGAAGCGATATGCTCGGCTATTTGACGCGCGAGCAATACAGGAGACGACCCGCGGCTCGGTTCGTCCAGCGGCGCAGACCAATTTTCATCAGGACCATTATCCTCAACACTAAGCGGAGGCCAAATTTCAACAAATCCGGGGGACGAATGTCTATAGCTTTCATGAATGGGAGGTTTCCCATCGTGATCCAGCCCTTCGGAATTCGATTCCGAACCAAAAACAATATCAACCGCCTGCAGAATAGCTGGGGTAGATCTGAATGAAAGGGTCAGCATCTCATCGTGAAATAACGAGGGCGCTTTCAATGCATCCGTTTCAATTTTTCCTATTTGGTCTTTCAGTAAATCTCTATTTTCTGAAAAGGCTGAAGGTTGTGCCCCTTGAAAACTGTAAATTGACTGCTTCGGGTCACCTACAGCAAAAATCGTTCTTGTATTTGGACGTGCGCCCTCTCCGACATGAAATTCAGAGGTCAGTAACTTTAAAATTTCCCATTGTTCTGGACTTGTATCTTGAGCTTCATCAATCAAAACATGATCGATCCCGCGATCAAGTTTGTAGAGAACCCATTCGGCCCCCGCATGATTAAGGAGGTCGCGCGTACGAAGGATCAGATCCTCGAAATCGAGCATTCCAGTGCTGATTTTCCGCGCCTCATAGAAGCCGATCATCTCGCTAGCGACGATCAGAAGTGCCTTAGTACGGGAAAGCGCCTGAGCTGATTTTAAAAGTTCGACAAGATGGGCAACGCGGTCGCGCTCGGCCGCAAGCAAAGGATAAATATTCGGAAATTTTTCCCGAATTGTTTTGGTAATATAGCCTTTATCCGATCTCGGTTCTAAATCTGCGGTTAAGAAAGCCGAGATATATTTTTGCTTCCAAACAGGTTTACCGATCAGAGAAAGAGCCTCGATCAATACGGCTCCAATTTTTGCGTCATTAGAGGTCGAGCGGGTCAGAATATTACCAATCTCGTAGCATTCTAAGTCGCTAACCCGCTCGAAAAAAAGTTCGGCTTCAATTTTTTCAACCGTGTACTCGGGATCCAAATTCAATGATGCAGCTACGTTTTTAATAACGCTTTCAATCGCCGGCAGGCTCAGTGCGTGTCGCTTTATTTTATCAGCATATCGGAGTACGTCAGCCAAAATCGTTTCGAACCCATGCTCGCCCGTTTCTTCAATGACACAGTCGATTGCAGCCATCAGATGCGGGTTATTATTCTGGCTTTTATCCAACACGCGTTTTCGGGCATAGGTTAGAAATTCAGATTTCGTTTGATCGTCGAGTATTTGAAACTGTGCCGGTACATTGGCTTCAAATGGAAAAAGATGAAGCACACGCTCACAGAAGGCGTGGATCGTTTGGATTTTAAGTCCGCCAGGTGTTTCTACGGAGCGCGCAAATAACTGGCGCGCGAAGTTTATCTGTTCAACCTTGGGTTTCTTACCATCAAGCTTGAATAATTCGGATGAAAGGGCTTCGTCGTCTAAATTCACCCAAGCCGAAAGCTCTTTAAAAACGCGGATCGACATATTAGCTGCTGCGGCAGTCGTATAGGTAAGTGCCAGAATACGGGACGGATCTACCCCGCTCAGCAAAAGTCGAAGAATTCGTCGAACCAGCACATAAGTCTTTCCGGAACCCGCATTCGCCGCCACAAATGCAGATGCCTTGGGGTCCGAGGCTCGACGCTGTTTTTGTTCCGTCGGGGTTAATTCATCAAAGTCCATTACTCAGAACTTCCCTCATCTATATTTCCACCCGTAAGCGACCACTCGCGGACGCGCGCAAGGTGGTCATACTGGGCAAAATCTTTCAAAAATTGCGGATGAGGACGCGACGAAAACGGTCGCCCGGCATTCCAGTGCTGATCAAGGAGAGAAACCAATTCGACAAAATGTTTTTCCGCCAGTTCATCGAGATCAAACGAATTTTTTGCGTCGCGGATCGCCTTTTCATCCCCTCCGCTCTTCCCGCCCAATTTTACATAGAGTAAGGCCTCCGTCCGAATTCCCGAGAGACCCGCAAAGGCACCCCGTTTTAACATGGCGGCCTCGAGCGTAAGTTGAGGCGAAAATCCCGCCTTGACTTGTAATACGCTAGGGATCTTGCCCGTCTTGTAATCAATAATAGAAAAATCCTCGTTCGCTAAAAGTTCAATTCGATCCGCCTGTCCGCTTAACGTAAATTCTCCACCACCAGGCAATTGAAAGGTCAACGCTCCAAGCCTTTCAACGGCTAATGGATAAGCCAGATGTTCCCGGCGATTGCGATCCCAACCGACGAACCAATCAGCTGTTGATTGAAAAGTCGGCCACCAAAAAGCTTTAAATTCCGGACCATCGGCCACTGGCGCAAACACTTCCCGGGCAATTTTATAGAGGTATTCTAATGCCTCATTCGGCTGTTCATTTGGCCATTCCGTGGCGAAGCGGGCAAATACTTCATGAAACATCGTACCGCGCTCACTTGCGCCTACAACTTTTCCAATTGGATCCAAAAAATCGAGCTTTAAAACGTGTTTAGCGTATATCGAATATGGATCGCGCCTCAGCGTTTCAATCTCGGTGACACTTAACCGCGTTGGTAATAGCTTCGGGTTGGGTGCGGGTAGAGGCTGTCCCAGTAAGGGGACCCTAACCGCTTGATCGAGGCTAAGTGCCATCGACAGAATTTCATTACCGCGCGCTACAACGGGCGAGAACAGACTTTCACCCGCTACGGCTCTCATCCGCTGCAAAAAGCGGGACGTAACGGTGGGAGCGCCGCTGCGTTTGATTGCACGCGTAATGACGACCTCTTTGGAGCCCATAGCCGTCATAAAATCATGCGCTGTTTGCCCTATTCGCCTTTCAGGCGCAGGTAGTCCCAATTCTTCGCGCCATGGTCGATTTATAAAGGGATCCGTCCGGGTCTCTGGAGGCCAAACAGTCTCATCAAGTCCGGCTAGAACAACAAGATCAGCAGACAAGAGGCGGGCTTCGAGCAATCCCCAAATCTTAATTCGAGGATGGGGCTTGCTCTGACCAACCACTGAAATGCTAGCGATTAACTGCTCAAAGAAGCCAAGATAATCGTCAATTGTTCCCCCAATTTTAGCGGATGATTCCGAACGTATTGAATCGAAAAGTTCACCAACAGCGTCCGCTCCTTCTAATCGATCGAAGGCATCAGGTTCATCGGGAAGTGCAGCAACTAGACGAATAATTTTTGCGTGCGATGATACAATGTCAGATAAATTTAATTCCCCCTCACTCTCCATGGGTTTAAATATTTCAATCAGGCGGGTTAAGATATTTTTTGCAGCCTTCAAGTCGTCCGTGTCGATACGCCTCTGGGGTTGCGGTAAACGCCTATCTCTTTTTTGAAATGCGATCCGTTCAAGCGCTTCACAAATGCCGTGTAGGCCCTCGAAACGGATAGGTCCGCGCAATACGCCTACATCTATTGCCTTCCGACCTTTGACGAGTGTTTCGGAATCAAGGCCGAGAGTTAGATGAGGGTGATTGATTAAGGCCAACAGTATCGCCGGGGAAAATTTTAAAGCCACCGCTTTCATAATGAGTGTGGCCAAAGAACCAGTACTGGTTCGTTTCAATGGAACGCCTGCTGAATCTTCAATAAATAGCCCCCACCGTTTTAGTTCATGTGCAACACGCTCGGCGATTGCCCGGTCTGGTGTAATTAACGCGGTCGTTTTGTTTGGCGTTTCAAGGGCACCTCGGAGCATCACAGCGATTGCCAACGCTTCAGTCGATTCATTCTCAGCTTCAACAACGCTTACATTGCCAAGGGCACTTGTAACGGCATCATCCGAAATGCGCTCGCTACGAGAATACCAAAGGCCCGTCGATTCATGTGGCCGCATCACCTCTGATAGGAATTTAGCTCTTGCTGCAATTTCCGGACTGCTGTCGCTGAGTTGAACAACATCCGTTCGGTTGATCCCAATTTCATGAAGCAACCGGGCGAGTTGTGCCTGGGGGTGGGTTGGATGGCGCAACCTGCCTTTCGCATCCATAATCATTTGCCAAGAAGATTCATCTAACGTTTGATCCAGACCCGACAGAACAATTGATCCCATCGGTAGCGTGGAAATTTCTGCCAATAGCCTAGCGGTCGAAGGCATAGAACCGGTCGAACCCGCGGCTATGATCGGAGCAAGAGGCTGCTCTCTTTTCAGCCGCTCTGCTTCGTTGAGAATAAGCCTATGATGCCGTTCTCCGGCATCCATTACACCGCTAATTGTACAAAATTTAGGCCAAGCATCTGCGGCAATTGATAAAAAATCTTTCGAAATACGCCAATATTCGTCGGTCAAATCCTGCGGCATAAGCGCATGTACATCGCTCCATGTTTTTCCGTAAATAACCAGGGTATCGATCAAATGGCCCAATGCATCGGCAAGTTGAAGCCCGTCGCAAAGAGATTTGGCAACAGAAAATCCTTTAAGCTCATTCGCAATGCCCTGCGCCAAGTTTTGCGGCAGGGGATGATCATCGGTTCCCTGACGCACGGCTTTATCGATATTCTTGGCCCAGTCGAGTACAAATTTCGTCAAGATCAACCGGCGGTGAACCGGGTCGATCTCGGGTAACAAGTCTGCACTGTCCGCCATTATCTGAATACTGCGTTCCACGGTCAAACGATCTTCAGCCTCGTCGAGGCCGCCGAGTGGAAGAATACGAGGCAACAGCAGTGTTCCGTTTCCGTTAAGTGTAACAATAAGTTCGCTTAACACCTTGGCCGCCCGCCGCGTTGGAAGATAAATCGTCGCATCGGATACAGAAAATGGATTAGAAAAATCCGGCCATTCAGGGAAAATTTTTCGATCAAAAATTGCCTGAACCAACGTTTTTAAAAAGGGCGCACCTGACGGAATTGTAAAAACGCGCGAGGTAGGACTGGACAATTTAAGGCTCATAACACGCTTAACATTAATCGCCGCTCAGCGTCAGCAATCGCGTCGGGCGTACCAACATGCAACCATTCTCCATCCAAACGGAGCCCGAACAATTTTCCGGCCTCGATCGCACGATCAAAAAGCACGTTCAAAGAGAATGGCCCCTCGGGGGTTTTTGCAAATAATTCTGGCTTAATGATTGCAACGCCTGCGTACACAAATGGTGCTACCGATTTTTCCGGCCGTCGGGATAACCGCGAGTCCGAAGACATCATAAAATCCCCTTGTCCCGAATATCCCGTCATTTGAGCGCCGGAAACGACCAAAAGCAGAATATCCATCTGAGAAGGTTGCCAAGCTTCCGCCATTCGCACGAGATTAGATCGCGGGCCATCAATCCAGAATGAGTCGGCATTAAGTACAAAAAAAGGAGAAGAACCGATGATCGGTAAAGCCTTCTTCACACCTCCACCGGAGTCCAAAAGCTCGGCTTGCTCGTCCGACAGAATGATCTGAGGCGTTTCAATGCCCGAAGCAAAAGCTCGAATTTGATCAGCAAGGTGATGCATGTTGATGACCACCCGCGCAACGTTAGCCTTGGCAAGCGCATTCAAAATCGGCAAGATCAGCGGGCGTCCTGCGACATTGATAAGTGGCTTTGGCGTCTTCTCTGTGAGGGGGCGCATGCGAAGTCCAAGGCCTGCAGCCAAAATCATGGCTGTGTTAGGTACAGCGGTAGACTTTTCTGTTTTTATTTCCATGATGGTTCAACAATCAAAAACTGCGGACAAGAATGCCTCAACCAATCCCGAAAATCTGTTAACGCAACATGGTTAAGATTTCTCAGGAGATAAGTCTTCAACATTGGTAATTTGGTTAAATATTCAGGTTTGCCATCGCGTTTGCAGAGGCGAACAAAGATACCTAGTATTTTTAAAGTCCGTTGGGTTGAAAACGCCACGTACGACTTGGCAAACGCCGCTACGTCGAATTTCTCGTCATCCTCGCTTCGGCGTCGGATATAGGTCTCAAAAAGATCGAGTTCCAATTGCTCCGATACGAATGTTCTTGCATCTTGCAACAATGAGCCGAGGTCGTAGGCTGGGTGACCCCAAAGCATATCTTGAAAGTCGATCAAGCCAATTTTTTTTAAACCTTCGCGTTTCTCGAGCCAAAGTAAATTAGGCGAGTGGAAATCTCGAAGCGTCCAAACGTGTTTTTCGGACAAGTGTGGTTCTAAAATTCGGCGCCAGATAGCACGAAACTCCTCTTTTCCGACACTGGAAATCTCGCTTTCCATTATTGTGGGCAGATACCAGTCGACAAACAGGTCAAGTTCAATCAACAAAGCATCGATATCGTAAATCGGTAAATGGTAACCGTCCTCGCCCCCAAATGGAATTTCTCTTGGTAAATCTAGGGAGTGGAGGTGAGCCAATAGGATTGTTGCTTCAGTATAGCGGCATGGAATGGGGCCCTCGATCCCTGCGACATGCTCGAAACCTAGATCCTCGACCAAAACAAGTCCGTTTTCCGTATCGGATGCCAACACTTTTGGTGCACTGAAGCCATAGGAACGAAGTCCGTTGGCAATTACGATAAAGTCTCTCACGGAATCGGATAATTTGGCTGTTGTTCGATAGGCGTTAACAGAAACAGATCCATCACCATAATGGGTGTTAGGGGCGATCATCAAAATTGCAGAAACATTACCAATCGAAAGTCTTTGGAAATGTCTCCCCGATGCATCTCCGGCTATCGGGGTTCGTTCTGCCATTGCCCAATTGCACGAAATTAAAAAATTTTCGATCGCTAAAAATTGCAAGATGCGCGCGGAGACGATGCCCTTTCCCGAAATTAAAATATTCCTACCCTCCCCCCCTGTATTAGGAATAAGTTCTAATTTGATATGAAAATGGTCTCGCTCAAGTAGGATCGGCGCGCGATCAGGCCATTCAACAAGTGCGAGAGCATCCATGCTGGCTTCTTCAAAGCCAATCTCGTTAAATTCGTCCGCATCGTTCAGCCGATATAAATCAGCGTGCAGAATAGGAAAATCTGCGCCCTCGTAATTTTGAATGAGCGTAAATGTAGGGCTTGGAACCTCAAGGTGAGGCGAATGAGAGAGGACACGAATAATTGCCCTTGCAAAACTCGTTTTTCCCGCGCCCAAATCACCTGATAACGCAATACAATCACCGGCTTTGAACATTGGTGCTATCATGGAAGCAACAGCTACCATTGCGTTTTCATCCGCAGCAAAAAGTTTCAAAGCAGGCGTTGCATTAACGGATACAAATCGGCTCTCGCTCATGCTGCCTCAATCTTCCCTTCGGCACTTTTCAATTTTGGAAATCTACATGTTACCAATGTGCCCCCACCTAATTCAGATTTAATGAATACGTCCCCATCGTGAAGTTCCATCAGAGATTTGACGATCGAAAGACCAAGTCCAGCTCCACGGTGCCGGGACGCCGTGGTAAACGTCTCGAACCGATCAAATACGCGATCAATAATTTCAGGTGGAATACCTCTACCTTCGTCTTCAACCGATATCGTCAAGGCTTCTTCCGTTTCTCGAATAACGAGCGAAATCGTTTGCCCCTCAGACGAAAACCCTATTGCGTTCGATAATAGATTGAATAAAATTTGACGCACTCGCTTTGCATCAATCAAAAACTCGGTAACATTTTCCTCAATTAAAACATGAAGCTGCAATTTTCGTTCGGATACACGATCTTGAAGACCGGAAATTGTGTCGGAAACTAAATCGCTTATACGTGTAAGGCGACGGTCTATTGAAATCTCGCCTCGGTCAAAAGACGCGAGATCAAGAATATCATCAATAATAACCATAAGCGCTTTAGAAGACTCGAACACATGCCCGACATATTCACTTTGACGATCGGTAAGCCTTCCAGCTGCACCGGCGGCTAACATTTCCGTAAAGCCGATCACATTGGTTAATGGCGATCTCAATTGATAAGACACATGGTGAACAAAGTTTTCGCGAAGTTGTCCTGCTTGAACCAACGCCTCGTTACGCTCTTTCAAGGCTCTTTCAACATTAACGCTGGCCGATACATCAACGAACGTCACCAGAGTTGCTCCGTCGGGAAGCGGCGCAGTTACACAATCGATAATCGATCCGGCTGATCGCTCCATCCGAAAAGACTGGCTCTGACGCGCATCGCTAACACCCGTAATTGAACCTTTGATGGCTGTCCAAACGTCAGGTACATCATAAAGTCGTGCGGCTTCCGATATAATTTGGTCGATATGCGGCTGTGTTGCCAAGATGGTATCGCTAAGGTCCCAAATTTTTTCAAATGCCGGATTTTTTAACTTTAGACGACCATCGGCACCGAAGACCGCAACGCCTTCATTAAGTGAATCGAGTGTTTCATTTTGAACCCGCGATAATGCATTAAAGTTCGATTGCAGAGTGAATTGGGCTGTTACGTCCTCGAATAAATAGGTTACACCGCCTTGCGGGTTGGGGTTCACCACCACTCTTAACGTCTGACCGCCAGGAAGATACCAAACCATTTCCTGCGTTTCTAATGCTTGGTATGCTTCCTGGAGTGCTTTTTTCCAGTTCTTGTAATCCGCTTGCTCGGGCAAACGCCTTGAATCACGCAGGCGGTCGAGAATTTCACCCTCGTTCGGCCTTGCATCCAAAAAACTATCGTCGAGCTGCCATAAATTTTTGTAGGCTAAGTTACAAAACACGAGGGTATGCTTTTCATCGAAGATGGCAACAGCAGTTGGCAACTGATCCAGCGTACCCACATGGCTTGCCATTTGCCGATGCATATCACTTCGGATTGCCTCGATATCCGAAACATCTGTAGCGTATCCGATCGACCCTGCTGCAAGTGGAGTTTCAACGACATCAAATATTCGCCGTTGACCGGATACAATTGCAGGCAAACGGGCATTAAAAACGTCACCACTTGAAATAGGCAATTTCGATCCATTCAAGGGAAGCGTATCAAAAAACTCGATCTGTTTAGCTACAACCTCGGGTCCATTTTGCGCGTCCACGGCGAAAGCATAGGATTCATTTACCCAGCTTATCCGCCCATCCCTATCACGAAGCCAGATTGGCTGTGAAATCGTATCGAGTATTGCGCGCAACCCCAACATTTCTATTTTTAGATTTTCATAATCATTTGAAATTTTTAAGAATTCTTGCCGTTGAGTGTCTACGGTCCGGATCCTTAAAACCCGATCACCATCTATAACAGCACCCTCTACTTCGATGTGCCGCCCATTTTCTGCCTGTAACGTCAGTTGAAAGGGCTCTCCATTTGAGCGCAAAGCTAAAATGGATCCGTTTAAAACCTCATTCCGAATACCGTTGAGCCAAGAACCAAAATCGAATGGATTTTGAAAGCCAATTGCCGATCCAAACCGCTGTAAATCTCCGACGATTTCAGAGTTGTTTGCCGACCGCCAAATAACGGTCAACTGAGGGGCGATGTCCGGTGCGTTTTCTAAACGGTTGCTGGTATTCAACGATTTTGATTTCGTTGTTAAAAGTGGATAGAAACTGGCAAGTGTCGCTTTTTTAACATTGGCAAATGCAACGAATACGGCGATCAGCAAAAATACTAATCCTAATGCGAATAAAAATTCGCCCACTATAATGGCGTCGACCCGAACTGACGCCTCAAAAAGAGTGGTTATAGCGTCGTAAAACTCCATAAATTGTCAATTCTCCCTTTAGGCAAGGCAGGCAACCAAGCAGGCATCACGTCGAATCACTGACCTTATGCAGTTTGATCTTTTATTTATTATAATACGAGATCGTATTAGAAAAAATTCACATTGAAAAAACGTAGATTTTTATAATTTTTATTTCAAATAAAAACCATTGAACAGGTTAAGTGAATAGAGCACCACCGAGCGCCTCGAATTTTGGGCGCTCGGTACTCGTAGGTTGTTAAATAACATTCTCACAGAGTAAGCTGACATAACGTCATGCATATCTCATTCAAATTTTGAAACCTGCCAAAATTTAATATCTATAGTGATCAGGCTTAAATGGACCCGCTTGGGGAAGACCAAGATAGTCGGCTTGCTTATCCGAAAGCGTTGTTAATTTGACTCCAATTTTCTCAAGATGGAGCGCCGCGACTTTCTCATCCAGATGTTTTGGCAACGTATAAACCTTTTTATCGTACTGGTCATTCTTCGTCCAAAGCTCGATTTGCGCGAGTGTTTGGTTCGTGAATGACGCTGACATCACAAAAGACGGATGACCGGTAGCGTTGCCAAGGTTTACGAGACGTCCCTCGGAAAGCACCAAGATACGCTTGCCATCTGGAAATTCTACCTCGTCAACCTGCGGTTTTACGTTGTGCCACTTCAAATTTTTAAGCGCTGAAATTTGGATTTCGCTATCGAAATGACCAATATTACAAACGATTGCTCGGTCCTTCATCGCTCGCATGTGTTCGATGGTAATGACGTCCACGTTTCCGGTGGCGGTTACGAAAATGTCAGCGCGCGTTGCAGCGTCCTCCATCGTTGTAACTTCATACCCTTCCATTGCCGCCTGTAGCGCGCAAATCGGGTCGACCTCAGAAACCATTACGCGGCAACCGGCATTCCTGAGCGAAGCGGCAGATCCTTTGCCGACGTCACCAAAACCCGCAACCATCGCAACTTTGCCCGCCATCATGACGTCGGTGCCGCGGCGGATACCATCGACCAACGATTCACGGCAACCGTATAAATTGTCAAACTTCGACTTGGTAACCGAATCATTGACGTTAATGGCTGGAAATAGAAGTTTACCTTCGTTCGCCATAATATAAAGGCGATGGACGCCAGTTGTAGTCTCTTCCGTTACTCCCTTAATGGCCGCTCCGTTTCGACCATACCACCCGGGATTACTCTTCAACCGTTTTTTGATGGCCGCGAATAAGACTTCTTCCTCTTCGTTTCCGGCGGTTTCGAGAAACGCAACGTCTCCCGCTTCCGCTCTCATGCCGAGATGGATCAACATGGTGGCATCACCACCGTCATCCAAAATCATGTTGGGCGTACCGCCGTCATGCCACTCGAAAATTTTATGCGTATAATCCCAATAATCCTCAAGGCTCTCCCCCTTAATGGCAAATACGGGGGTCCCTGCAGCAGCTATTGCTGCTGCGGCGTGATCTTGGGTCGAATAAATATTGCAAGACGCCCAGCGCACATCAGCACCAAGTGCTTTCAGGGTCTCAATCAAGACACCTGTCTGGATCGTCATGTGGAGCGATCCCGCGATACGGGCGCCCTTTAGCGGTTGGCTGGGGCCAAATTCCGCTCGCGTCGACATAAGCCCAGGCATTTCTGTTTCGGCAATCGTAAGTTCTTTCCGACCCCAATCTGCCAATGCGATGTCGGCAATTTGATAATCGTTAAAATGAGAAGTCATGTTGATCCTATCTTGGGCTTTATAAAATGCCACCGTGAACACAAAGGGTAATCAATAACGCTCTATATCAAAGGGGACTTTAAAGGGCAATGATGACATAAAGATATCTTTATATCATAAGAATTTTAATCCCCTTCGCCGAACCGATTCTCAATCAGAGCCGAAAGCGCTTCAATAGCCGCCTCGGCCTCAATCCCTGTGGCCGATAGGCTAATCTTCGAGCCCATGCCGGCTCCAAGCGTCAGAATTCCCATGATGGACGTGCCGCCGACGGTCTCTCCGGAACGAGTAACGGTAATTTCCGCGTCGAATTTTTCGACGCACTGGACGAACTTTGCCGTCGCGCGCGCGTGCAGACCCTTTTTATTGATAATTTCGACATCTCTTGAGAATACGCCACCTACATTTTCTTCGGCCATCCTGCGATATCTCCATTCCTAACTAAGCGCTATAAGTCCGAATTATTTTCCGGCCAGAACTTGGCTGGCAACATTGATGTACTTTCTCCCTGCGTCCTGGGCTTGGACAACAGCCGTCTGCAAGTCACAATCGGACCGAACACTTGCAAGCTTGATGAGCATGGGTAAATTTATTCCTGCAACCACTTCCGTTTTGCATGTCCCCATTACCGATATCGCGAGATTGGACGGCGTTCCACCAAACATATCGGTTAAAACGACGACACCGGCACCGGTGTCCACTTCGGATACCGCATTCACAATTTCGGTACGGCGGGCGTCCATGTCATCGTCGGGCCCTATTGTGATGGTTTTAATTTGCTTTTGCTGGCCAACGACATGTTCGAGCGCAGCAAGAAATTCGATTGCTAGCTTTCCATGTGTGACAAGAACTAAACCGATCATTAAACCGTTCCTTCAAACCTAAGCACTACAGACATAATCACTACGAGTGGTTGAAACAGCTTCAAATTCCGCATTCGATTTTAGGCCAGACACTGCTTTCAAAACACAGTGTCTAACCCGAGTAATCCCAAAATGATATCCGCTCCGTCTAACGTCATAAAAATGTGGTTACACGCAACCCCTAAAAGTTCGATGGGCAGGCTGGACGCCTCAGGAATGCGTTGGTCTAGCATAGGCACGCAATCCACGAGAAGCCGTATGACAACCCGCGGTTCAAATCTTGTCTCGACAACGCCAATTCCCCTCAACTCCATTTGACCGGCGATGACAGGATGGCCCTCAGCAATTAATTGATGTCCAACCGCATGAACAGCAATACGATCATCGCCAACAAGTCGGCTGAAATGACCACGTTGGCGGGCCAAATCGATCAGACGGCGGGACAGTGTCGATTTTCCACTTCCCGACTTACCTCTGATCAAAATACCTATATCGCCAACAACAACGCAATTGGCGTGAAACGTGCCGTTATTTCCCTTGTGGCTCATTTTACATCAGCCGGTAATTTTATGATGAAGCGTGCACCAATTGGTATCTCGGATTGAAGATTTCCGGTGTTATAACGATTTTCGGCTTTAATTGATCCTCGATGAGCTGAAATAATCTGCCTAGAAATAGCAAGCCCAAGACCGGAGTTTTGGCCAAATCCGTGATCTGGACGATCCGTGTAAAACCGATCAAAGATTTTTTCGAGTGAATGGGTCGGAATTCCTGCACCGTCATCGTCAACCAGTATTTCAATTTCGTTGTCGAGACGATTTAAATAGACCCTGACTTGACCTTCAGGCTTTGAAAAAGATTTAGCATTATCGATCAGATTGTTAATCACCTGACCGATCCTAGAATCGTGCCCGGTCAACCGATAGGCTAATGGCCCGAGTGGATGATCCGAAACGATCAAAATCGTCTTCACATGCTCACCCGACTTCACACTATTAGCTAATTCGACCACCGCGGAAAGAAGCCTGACGAGATCAATCGGCCGCGCATCGCTTCGTGCGAGATCTGCGTCGAGCCGTGATGCATCCGAAATGTCGGTAATCAGGCGATCTAACCGGCTGACATCATGTTGAATGACATTGAGCAGGCGTGCGCGGCTTTCGTCGGACTTAGCCAACGGCCACGTTTCGACGGCACTTCTTAGCGATGTGAGTGGGTTTTTTAACTCGTGCGCTACATCGGCGGCAAAACTTTCAATCGCTTCGATCCGATCATATAAAGCGCGGGTCATGTCCCGGAGTGATCCGGACAGATGGCCAATTTCATCACTACGCATCGTGAAATCAGGTATCTCGGAGCGTATCGTGACACCGCGACGTACCCGTTCAGCTGCAGACGATAAACGTCTGATCGGCCCGGCGATCGTTCCTGCAAATAAGACCGAAACGATGATCATCACGGATGCTGCAATCGCAAAAATTCGAAATATAGCTAAACGTTCTGTTCGAATAATTCCGTCAATATCGCCACCTTGAGTTGATAGCAATAAAACGCCGCGTACTATTCGAGACCTCTGAATTGGAACGGCCGCTGATACAATTGTTTCATTTGACTTATTTGTACGAACAATACTTGTTATATTACCATCGAAAGCGCTTTTAACCTCCATAAGGTTCCGACCATGAACGGATGCAGCGTCATCTATCAGAGGAGTATTTGGCAACGTAAAGGGGCTATTGAAGAAGTTAAAGGCTCTCGAAAAAAGAGATGCCTCTGGAACCACCGGCGGTTCAAGGTTAAATTTCATAATTTCGCCGCGGGAGTACATGGCCGCAGTATCGATGAGTAATTCCCCATCTTGGTCAAATATTCGTGCGCGGGTCCTGGTCGGCGTCACGAGGCGGCGCAAAAGCGGCGCGACCTGGGCAGGATTGATCGAAAACTCCGTATCATCTTCGCCGGCAACCGTGCTTTCGCCGGCCTGAAGCATTAAAAGCTTCTCGGGATCGATCGTTATCGAGTCGATATCGACGGTTGCTGAAGCAGCAACGGCAGAAGCAATAATTTCACCTTGGGTTAAAAGGCTTTCGACTCGTGCATCGATCAAACCCTGTTTGAATTGGTTGAGGTACAAAAAGCCGATTAAAAGCGCCGACAAGCCGGCAAGATTGAGGACCACGATACGTCTGACCAAGCTTGACGAAGCTCTAAGAATCAAGAGCTTCACCAAGCGACGGAGCCGGTCCGTAACACTTAGGGATGGACGAACGGCTCCCTGATTTATCTCTGTCTTGGCTTTCCGCCTCATCCGCTTGCTACAACCTCACTCGGAAAATCGATATCCCACGCCATAGAGCGTGTCGATCCTATCAAAATCATCATCAACCGCTTTGAATTTTTTGCGCAGTCTTTTGATATGGCTATCGATCGTCCGGTCATCGACGTAGACTTGATCATCATAGGCCGCATCCATCAGGGCATTCCGGCTTTTAACGACGCCCGGACGCTGGGCCAGCGCTTGCAATATTAGAAATTCCGTAACGGTGAGAACAACTTGTAAGCCCTTCCAGGTACAAGCATGTCGTTCTGTATCCATCCTTAACTCGCCGCGATCGAGGACTTTAACGTCCCCCTCTTTCGCGGGCGGGAGATCTTTAGATCCGATACGACGCAAAATGGCTTTGACCCGTTCAACAAGCAACCTTTGTGAAAAGGGCTTTCGGATAAAGTCGTCGGCCCCCATTTTCAGACCGAATAATTCATCAATTTCTTCGTCTTTCGACGTTAGAAAAATCACCGGAAGATCCGATTTTTGCCGCAACCGCCGCAACAACTCCATTCCGTCCATTCGTGGCATTTTGATATCAAAAATCGCTAAATCCGGCGGAGATTGTTTTAATCCGTCGAGTGCAGAGGCGCCATCCGTATAGGTTTGGACCCGATATCCTTCCGCCTCGAGGGCGATGGAAACGGAAGTTAGGATATTCCGGTCGTCATCGACCAGGGCAATGGTTGGCATAGGGCTTGGCTCCAGGGATCGGGTAACAGTCTAACGATAAATACTAGAACATAGCGAGGCCAAATTGTGGCAGAGCGGGTGGTTAGCAACCAAAACTTATCAAAATTCTTGACGAATGGTTTGGTTAAGACCATCTCGATGAGATGGCAGAACCCTTTGATCCGGTCCAATCCGCTAATGAAAATGCCCGCGAAACGGCAAAGCAGCTGCTTCGGGATGCGCGTTTTGGTACGATTGCAACCCTCAATGAGAACGGCTATCCCTCTGCCAGCATTATCAGTTTTGCGTTGGATCGGGCGCAACGGCCGTTTTTATTGGTTTCTCGTTTGTCAGGGCATACCAAGCACCTTTTGGCGGACCCGCGATGCTCGCTTTTGCTTGGTGAACCCGGCAAGGGGGACCCTCTGGCCCATCCAAGAATAACCATACAGTGTTCGGCTGCACGCATTGATCGGGACAGTGACGAAACCATCATTTTACGGACGCTTTTTCTTAGCCGGCACCCAAAATCAGCCCTTTATATTGATTTTCCTGACTTCCTATTCATCCGCTTAACCATGATGGAAGCCAGCCTCAATGGTGGTTTTGGCAAGGCCTTTCGGCTTACCGCGCTTGATTTGCAGTAAATAAGACCGATCATTCAGCTACATAGAGACAGGGGTTCGTATCGTCAGACCCCTGTTCATCATTAGTCGATCGATTGATTATAGGCTCCCACCTCAGGGCTTGAGCGGATTAAGCGGTCGACCGCGTGAAACATCTCGCGCATGCGGGCTTCCGACACCGGACTTTCGCAGACCACAACCAACTCCGGCTTGTTGGAAGAGGCGCGGACCAACCCCCAGGTACCGTCCTCGGAGGTTACCCGGATGCCGTTAACCGTGACCACATCGCGGATCGACTGACCGGCAAAATGCAGACCCGATGTGGCCATGGCTTCGATGTCCGCCTTTACACGTTCGACAACGCCGTACTTCACCTCGTCGGCACAATGGGGCGACATGGTGGGCGTGCCCCATGTTTTGGGCAGCGCGCGATAAAGATCGGCCATTGACTTGTCGGGATTGCGTTCGAGCATGTCGAGCACCGCGATGGCGGTGACAAGGCCGTCATCATATCCGCGGCCAACGGGGGCGTTAAAAAAGAAGTGCCCGGATTTCTCAAAACCCGCCAAGGCGTTCAGATCGGCAACACGACGCTTGATATAGGAGTGCCCCGTCTTCCAGTAATCGGCCTTTACGCCGTTTTGAAGAAGAACAGGATCGGTCGCGAAAAGTCCGGTCGATTTGACATCAACCACAAAGGTTGCGCCCGGATGCAGGCTCGATAGATCGCGCGCCAACATGACGCCTATTTTGTCGGCAAAAATCTCATTGCCTTCATCATCGACCACACCGCAGCGATCGCCATCGCCATCAAACCCTAAGGCGACATCCGCTTTGTGCTCCCGCACGGCATGGGCCATCGCGTGGAGCATCTCCATATCTTCAGGGTTGGGATTATAACGCGGGAATGTATAGTCCAATTCTGCATCCATTGGCACAATGTCGACACCCAGTTTCGATAGGATGGCAGGTGCAAATGCGCCTGCCGTCCCGTTGCCACAGGCCGCAATAACTTTCATTTTGCGGGTGTATGGCTTTCGCGCGGTTAAATCGGCGATGTAAAGATCGGCAAAATTGTCGACGTAGCGATAGGCCCCGCCATCCGCCATTTTGCCCCGGCCTTCGAGCACGATTTCCTTCAGACGGTTCATTTCGTCCGGGCCAAACGTAACGGGACGCTGTGAACCCATTTTTACACCGGTCCAACCATTATCATTATGAGACGCCGTCACCATCGCCACGCATGGCACATCCAATGCGAACTGCGCGAAATAGGCCATGGGCGACATCGCCAGTCCGATGTCGTGCACGGTGCACCCCGCCGCCATAAGGCCGTTCATCAAGGCCATTTTGATCGACGCGGAGTAGGCCCGATAATCGTGACCCGTTACAATTTCCGGCTTAACACCCATTTCGCGGATCAGCGTGCCGAGGCCTAGCCCGAGTGCCTGAACGCCCATCAGGTTGATTTCTTTCTCGAACAGCCAGCGCGCATCATATTCGCGAAAACCGGTCGGCTTGACGAGAGGCAGGATCTCATAGCCGAGGGTGTTGGGTAGAAGGGAAGATACGGGCTTCGGGAACATGGACGGTATCCACTCAATGGTAACGCGGAAAATACTGGATACGTCTTTCTCCCAGTCCAGCGACCACGTCAAGAACGGGTTGCTAGAAAGCGTGACCGATCAGGGCAGTGCCGTCGCTTAACCATTCAAAACGAGGACGTTGGATGAAACCGAAAACCCGTTCTTCAGGCGTCCCCAGAAGCTGCGCCCCAACAAACTGACATTCAATTTGCCAAGAGGCAAAATGTAAATCTCAACATTCTGCAGAACGATGCCATTGACCGCAAGTTCGGGGAGGTTCGTTTGTGCGGCATAGACCAACCCGTTGGCCGTTTGAAGCCGTGCAACAAAATCAGCTTTCTTGACCCGCAAGCCGACACGGATTGCGTCTTCGAGAGTGAATGCCACCGCGCTCGCCCCGGTGTCAAAAACCATCGCGACAGACGCACCATTCACCGACGCATCGACAATAAAATTGCCGTGGTCGTCCATTGGGATTGTAATTGAACCGAGACGGGCGACCTGCTTGTGTTCAAGACGAGCAAGCGGCAACCGGGCAGCGCCCTCCGAAAGAGACAAATAATGAACGGATTGTTCCGGCCCAGTCCACAAGATCACTAGTACAATAAAAGCCGTGACGAGTGCGGGTATAAAAGCAATTGCAACGCTACCGCCGCCAAACGTCCAGACTTTAGGAACTGAAAGCTGCATAAACCGACAACAACCTTCCAATAGGGCAAACTCAATGCAAAGACATTAAATATTACCTAAGGTCATGTAAAGACAAAATTAGGCATAATCATAATCGCTATTACGATAAAAATTTCAATTTTTCTTCAATTTCAACCTGAAATGGCAGGCTCGGTTGCGCTCCAAGCTTGGTGCAGGTGAGGCTACCTGCCGCAACACCGCGCGAAAGCGCCCCCGTAAAGCCAAATCCCTGATCAAGTGCTGCCGCGAATGCACCGCAAAACGCGTCACCTGCCGCGGTTGTATCAACGACATCTACCGGAAAGGCCGGCACACGGCGACAAACGCCGCCCGTCCAGCCCTCGGCACCGGCTGCGCCAAGCGTCACAATACACGCCATAGCACGCGAAGCAGCGATCTCACGCGCCGCAACCCTCGGATCGCTGGCCGAAAGTCCGAAGCCCTGTGCAACAACCATTGCTTCATGTTCATTGACCAATAGAAAGTCGACAAGGCTTGCAAGCGCTTCCGACACAATTCCGGCTGGCGCGACATTAAGGAGAACCCGAGCTCCCGCATTCTTTGCCCACAGAGCTGCCGCTATTTGCTCGGCCTCAGGCACTTCCCGCTGCATTAAGAGAATATCTTTGGGGCCAACAGCAATGGCCTCCAATACCTTGGCACGGGCAAACGCATTGGCACCCGATGCGACGGTAATCGCGTTTTCACCTTGGTCGTCGACGGTGATAAAGGCTGCTCCTGTCGGGGCTGCAACTTTCGCGACGGTGCTGCAATCAACACCCGCTTCAACAAGAAGGCCAAGACCGATCGCAGCAAACGGATCGTCGCCGACAGCACCCGCCATAGATGTCGCGGAACCCGCTCGTCTGGCGGCAAGTGCCTGATTAGCGCCTTTGCCGCCCGGGATAACTTCATAGCGGGGCCCAAGCACTGTTTCGCCAGGCTTTGGAATAGAGGTCACGCGGGTGACAAAATCGACATTCACGGATCCAAAAACAATGATCATGGATGGCTCGCTTGATGGGCTTTAATAAACCGCGAGGCGCGACGGCCGACTTCTTCCGGTGTCACGCCGGGCGCGTACAGCGAGGAGCCAATGCCAAAACCAGCGAGCGGCGTAAAAGCATAGTGTGCAAAACTCGCCTCGCTTACGCCGCCAACGAGGATCATCCGCGAGCCTTTGGGCAGGATCGCGTTGAGCGCTTTAACACCTTGAGGTGACATGAGTTCGCCGGGAAATATTTTGAGCATATCCGCGCCTGCATCAAGGGCCATGACGGCTTCGGTTGGCGTGAAGAAACCCGGGGCAGATACAAGGCCCAAACTTTTGGCGTGGGAGATGACTTCCGGATTGGCGTTTGGCGAGACAATCAGCGTGCCGCCGGCTTGTGCGACCCGATCAATTTCTGTGCGGCGATAGACCGTTCCGGCCCCGACCACCGCTCGACCTTTGAGAGCGGAGGCAAGTTTGCCAATGCTGTCATACGGCTCGGGCGAATTGAGCGGGACTTCTAAAATTGTAATGCCTGACGCAACCAGCGCCTCACCCACCGCCACCGCTTCATCCGGATGAAGCCCGCGCAAGATCGCGATCAGCGGGCAAGTGACGAAAGCTTGGTCGAAGGCTGCGATGGGGGACATGGCTCGGTATTTCCTTAAGCGGTCAGCAATCGCGCGAGGCCTGCGGTAAAACAGGTTTCGGTTTCTATCGTGCGGCACGGACGACCACGCGCCGCGAGGGCTTTGGTGTAGGAGTCGACGATGATGCCATCGGCGATGAGGACGATATCGCCATCGCTTTGATCCATCGCCAATCCGGCATCGACCTCCGAGCCGATCAGGAGACCGGACAGAAAGGGGGCGACTTCATGCCCGCTCATATCACCGAGCAAAACCGAGGTGCGGGCGGCAAAGGCTTGGTGGGTGAGACCGCCGGGGCGTTTGGCGGCTTCCAAGCCCTTGGCGAAGCCGGTCGCTTCATCGGGTTCCTCGCGGAGTTTGCCCAAGATGGTTTGGCTCACAAGCGTGGCGTAAAACTCGCCCGTCATGAACGTGGCGAAGCGTGTGATGGTGCCGTTTTCGATTCTGACCCATTTAGAATGCGTGCCCGGCAAAATGACGGTGCCGTTCTCGATCCCTGTGCCGAGTGCCAGCGTTTCTTCACCCCGCATAACATCGGGCGCGCCAGTGGCATCCCGCGTCGAAAGGCCCGGCACGATCCGGGCTATGCGGCCATTGCCGATGTCGACTTCCGCCATTGCGCTCGCGATATCGGAACCGGTGGCGGGGCACGTGCGATAAGAGGCCTCGACCCAGCCATTGCGGCTGCCGACCATGCCCGCCATAATCACGGGAATATCCGGATGCCGTGCCAGCCACATACCGCACCGGATGACGAGCACGGCGGGAAACCCGCCGGGCTTGACCGCCATGATGCCATCCTCCGACGACACGCGCTCCAGTACCGCGCCCGCGCTGTCCAACAGATAAGCGCGGAAGCGGGTAGTGCCCCAATCAATGGCGATGAGCGCGGGGGATGTCATTCGAGCGATTAAACCCAACCACCATCCACGACATACTGCTGGTTCGTCATCGCCTCGGCTTCGGATGACGCCATGAATACCGTGACCTTGGCGATATCCGCAGGCACCAATTTGCGTTTCAGGCATTGGCGGATCATCAGTTCCTGCTCGCCTTCCGGCGTGAGCCAGAGCGTCTTTTGCCGCTCGGTCATGATCCAGCCGGGTGCAATGGCGTTACAACGGATGTTCCATTGGCCGAAATCACGGGCCAGCGAACGGGTGAGCCCAAGAACACCCGATTTAGCAGCCGTATAGGCCGCCATGCCGCCTTGGCCAACCATCCACGAGGTGGAGCCGAAATTGATGATGACGCCGTCATTCGCCGCCTTCATATCCTCGATCACCGCTTGGGCGCAGAAGAATTGGTGCTTGAGATTCGTGGCAAAGCGCTCGTCCCAATACTCGGACGTGACGTCTTCCATCTTGTGACGCTGGTCATGCGCCGCGTTGTTGATGAGCACCGTCAACGGGCCGACAGCCGCACGGCAATTCGTTACGGCTTGCTGCAGCGCGGGGATGTTGGTGAGGTCGCATGGCTCGAAATGCACCGTCCATCCCTTAGCCGCGCAATCAGCCGCGACTTTTTCACCCGCTTCAACATTGATATCGATAAAGGCGACTTTGGACTTTTGGCGGGCGAAATGGTGGACAATGGATTCGCCGATCCCAGAACCGCCGCCGGTAATGAGCACACCTTTGCCTTCAAGGTCGGGATAGATGGCGCCTTTGATGTCGGTCATGTTGGTTTCCTCTTGAATAGATTTTTTGGCTACGGCTCTTCGCTCGTTTACCCTGTAACCCGATGAATGAGTTCTTTCAATCTCGGCGAACAACGTCAGCGATTTCTTGCTTGCTTCTCCCGTTGGGGAGAAGCTGTCGGCGGAGCCGACTGATGAGGGTCTGATGGTCGTAATTAAGCACGGCTAGGTGGTTCCCTCTCCTGCAACCTCCAGAACCTCATCCCCCTGCTCCGCAGGGACCCCTCGCTTGGCTTTCGAAGCATTCCGCTTCGAAACCCTTGCGGGCACGCCGCTCGACCTTCAAGGAGAAGGGATTTTTAACCTCTAAACCTTCAGCATTGAAGCTTGCCGAATAAAATTCTAACCTCTGCCCATGAACCCTATTTTTTCAAACATCCAAACCTCCGTCTTTGAAACCATGTCGCGGCTCGCGCGCGAAACCGGCGCGATTAATCTCGGCCAAGGCTTTCCCGATGGACCAGGCCCGCGCGATGTGCTGGAAAAGGCAGCCGACGCGGTGATCAACGGCTGGAACCAATATCCGCCCATGCCCGGCCTTCCGGAATTGCGCCAAGCGGTGGCAAAGCATTACGCCGAGCATCAAGGCGTGTCGCTTGATTGGGAAACCGAGGTGATGATCACCTCCGGCGCGACAGAGGCGATTGCGGGCGCGTTGATGGCGTTGATCACGCCCGGCGACGAGGTGATTTTGTTCCAACCCATGTATGACGCCTATCTGCCCTTGGTGCTGCGGGCCGGGGGTGTTCCAAAATTCGTGGCGCTGCAACCGCCGCATTGGCGCTTTGACGAGGCGATGCTGGAAGCGACCTTTACGGATAAAACGCGGGTGGTGTTTTTGAACAACCCGATCAACCCGTCAGCCGTGGTCTTGCCGCGGGAAGACCTCGACCTGCTCGCCAAGTTTTGCGTGAAGCATGATGCGATTTTGCTCTCCGATGAAGTATGGGAGCATGTGATCTTTGACGGGCGCGAGCACATATCGACTTTATCGATTCCGGCATTGCGCGAGCGCACGGTAAAGATTGGCTCAGCGGGTAAAATCTTTTCGCTGACGGGATGGAAAGTGGGCTTTACCTGCGCTGCCCCCGATCTGTTCCGCGTGCTCACCAAAGCGCATCAATATATCACCTTCACCACGCCCCCGAATTTGCAAACGGCGGTGGCCTACGGACTGCAAAAAGAACGCGCTTATTTCGACACGATGCGGGCCGATTTTACCCGCAGCCGCGACCGTTTTACCCAAGGCCTCACCGATTTGGGCTTTGACGTCCTGCCGAGCCAAGGCAGTTATTTTGTCAATGTGAACATCGCGCCTTTAGGAGAAACCGACGATGTCGATTTCTGCCTGCGGTTGGTGAAGGAGCATGGCGTGGCGGCCATTCCGGTCTCGGCCTTTTACGCGGAAAATCCGGTCAAGACCGTGGTGCGGTTTTGTTTTGCTAAGCGCGATGAGGTGCTCGATGGGGCATTGGAGAGATTGGCGGGGGTCATCCGTTTGCAAGGACGATAATTATCCGAGGTTCAACTCCTTAAAAAAATCATTCCCCTTGTCATCAATCACAATAAAGGCGGGGAAGTTCTCGACGTCGATTTTCCAGATCGCCTCCATGCCCAACTCGGGATATTCTAGCACCTCGACATGCTTGATGCAGTCTTGCGCGAGCCGTGCTGCAGGGCCGCCGATAGAGCCTAAATAAAAGCCGCCATATTTTTTGCACGCTTCGCGAACTTCCGCCGAGCGGTTGCCTTTGGCGAGCATGACCATGGAGCCGCCAGCGGCTTGGAATTGCGCCACGAACGAATCCATGCGCCCTGCAGTGGTGGGGCCGAAGCTTCCCGAGGCGTAGCCCACGGGGGTCTTTGCGGGGCCGGCGTAATAGACGGGGTGGTTTTTGAAATAGTCCGGCATCGGTTCGCCACGGTCGAGCCGCTCGCGGATTTTGGCATGGGCCGAATCACGCGCAACGATCAGTGTTCCGGTGAGCGAGAGGCGCGTTCTGATCGGGTGTGAGGAGAGGGTTGCAAGGATTTCCGACATCGGTTGGTTGAGATCAATGTTCACGCAATGCTCGGTGAATTCGCTCTCGTCCAAATCGGGCAGGTAATGCGAGGGATCGGCTTCGAGTTGTTCCAAGAACACACCGTCTTTGGTGATCTTGCCGATGGCTTGACGGTCGGCCGAGCAGGAAACGCCCAAGCCGATGGGAAGCGACGCGCCGTGGCGCGGCAGGCGGATGACGCGGACATCGTGGCAGAAATATTTACCGCCGAATTGCGCGCCAACGCCTAAAGATTGCGTGAGCTTGTGCACCTCTTCTTCCATCGCAAGATCGCGGAAGGCGTGGCCCGCTTCCGAGCCGTGCGTGGGCAAGGAATCATAGTAACGCGTTGAGGCAAGTTTGACTGTTTTCATGACGAGTTCGGCGGAAGTTCCCCCGATGACAATGGCCAAATGGTAAGGCGGGCAGGCGGAGGTACCGAGGGTGAGGATTTTTTCCTTCAAGAACGCGATCAGCCGGTCATGGGTCAGCACTGACGGAGTGGCTTGATAAAGAAAGCTTTTATTCGCCGAGCCGCCGCCTTTGGCGACGAAGAGGAATTTGTACTCGTCCTCGCCTTCGGCATAGACGTTGATTTCGGCGGGCAGGTTCGTCTTGGTGTTTTTCTCTTCAAACATCGAGAGGGCTGCGACTTGCGAGTAGCGCAGGTTCTTCTCGAAATAGGCGTCCTGAATGCCGCCTGCGATCGCATCCTCGTCAAAGCCTTCGGTAAGGACGAAACGACCGCGCTTTGCCGAGACAATCGCGGTGCCTGTATCCTGGCACATGGGCAAAACGCCGCCTGCCGCGATATTGGCGTTTTTCAAAAGATCAAAGGCGACGAACCGATCATTCGCCGTGGCTTCCGGATCATCAAGAATTTTGCGCAATTGGGCCAAATGGCCGGGCCGCAACAAATGGTTGATGTCGATAAAGGCTTGCTTGGCCAAAGCGCGGATGGCTTCGGGTTTGA
>Ga0114964_10000558_pt1 | contig 28752 bp, 28 predicted proteins | sample C_131016_MF_Meta_FD_92638 | JGI IMG/M metagenome (GOLD analysis project Ga0114964, IMG submission 92638) | Freshwater microbial communities from Lake Croche, Canada to study carbon cycling - C_131016_MF_MetaG | ecosystem: Environmental > Aquatic > Freshwater > Lake | place: Lake Croche, Canada...
CGGCAATGAAGTCTTAACGGCCCCGCAAGTGATCGCCCATCACAACGCCACCTTGACCAATATCTCCAGCTTCGGACCCAAGGTCCAAGCCATTCAGTGCAGCGAAATTCAGTTTCATTGAATCCATGAACACTCATGAAAAAGCCCGCCCTGCAAAACAGGGCGGGCTCTCAGCAGTGCTAGAGGCTTGTTCAGACGCCGTGTAACTTGACCACCAGGGGCACGATCAGCAGCGCCACAATGTTGATGATCTTGATCAGCGGGTTGATGGCCGGGCCCGCGGTGTCTTTGTAGGGGTCGCCCACGGTGTCGCCGGTCACTGCGGCTTTGTGCGCCTCAGAGCCTTTGCCGTCGTGGTGGCCGTCTTCAATGTACTTTTTGGCGTTGTCCCACGCGCCGCCGCCGGTACACATGGAAATGGCCACAAACAGCCCGGTCACAATGGTGCCCATCAGCAGGCCGCCAAGCGCTGCTGGTCCCAGGATCAGGCCTACCAGAATGGGGGCCACCACGGGCAACAAACTGGGGATCATCATCTCCTTGATGGCGGCGCTGGTCAGCATGTCCACCGCGGTGTCGTACTCGGGCTTGCCCGTGCCGTCCATGATGCCTTTGATGTCGCGAAACTGGCGACGCACTTCCACCACCACGGCCCCGGCGGCGCGGCCCACGGCCTCCATGGCCATGGCCCCAAACAGGTAGGGAATCAGGCCGCCAATGAACAGGCCGATGATGACCATGGGGTCACTCAGGTCGAACTTGACATGGCTGCCCAAGCCTTCGAGTTTGTGGGTGTAGTCGGCAAACAGCACCAAGGCGGCCAGACCGGCGGAGCCAATGGCGTAGCCCTTGGTCACAGCCTTGGTGGTGTTGCCCACGGCGTCCAGCGGGTCGGTGATCTCACGCACGCTGGCTGGCAGTTCGGCCATCTCCGCAATGCCCCCGGCGTTGTCGGTGATGGGGCCATAAGCGTCCAGCGCCACCACAATGCCGGCCATGCTGAGCATGGAGGTGGCGGCGATGGCAATGCCGTACAAGCCAGCCAGTGCAAAAGCCGAGTAGATCGCCGCGCAGACAAACAGCACAGGCCAAGCGGTGGAACGCATGGACACACCCAGGCCGGCAATGATGTTGGTGCCGTGACCGGTGGTGGAGGCCTGTGCAATGTGGCGCACGGGCGCGTATTGCGTACCCGTGTAGTACTCGGTGATCCAGACCAGCGCCCCCGTCAAGATCAAGCCAACCGCGCAGGCACCAAACAGGGCGCTGGCAGTGATGACGCGTCCGTCAGCCAGGGTCATTGCAGCCGGAAACAGCGATTGCGTCACAAAGTAAAAGGCCACCAGCGACAAAATGCCGGCCACCGCCAGCCCCTTGTACAAAGCGGGCATCACATTCTTCATGCCCGGCGAGGCTTTGACAAAAAAGCAACCGATGATGGACGCCACGATGGACACCGCTCCCAAACTCAAGGGGTAAAGCACGGCGTTGGGCCCTCCTTCGCCCAGCAGCAGCGCGCCCAGCACCATGGTGGCGATCAGCGTCACAGCATAGGTTTCAAACAAGTCGGCGGCCATGCCGGCGCAGTCGCCCACGTTGTCGCCCACGTTGTCAGCGATGACAGCGGGGTTGCGCGGGTCATCTTCAGGAATACCGGCTTCGACCTTGCCCACCAAGTCAGCCCCCACGTCAGCGCCCTTGGTGAAAATACCGCCGCCCAATCGGGCAAAGATGGAGATCAAAGAGGAGCCGAAAGCAAAGCCGATCAAGGGGTTGAGTTTGGTTGCCGTGACGACGCCATCGGGCACCAGGAACATGTAAAAGCCGGTCACGCCCAGCAAGCCCAGGCCCACCACCAGCATGCCGGTAATGGCACCGCCACGAAAGGCCACGTCCAGCGCCGGGCCAATGCCTCGGGTGGCGGCTTGGGCGGTGCGCACATTGGCCCGCACCGACACGTTCATGCCAATAAAGCCGCAGGCCCCGGACAGAACCGCGCCGAGCACAAAGCCCACCGCGCTCATGGAATCCAGAAACACTGCAATCAGGATGGCCAGCACCACGCCAACCATGGCAATGGTGCGGTATTGGCGAGAAAGATAGGCCGCAGCCCCGGTTTGGATGGCCGCTGCAATTTCTTGCATCCGTGGGTTGCCGGCATCCTGGGCAAGAATCCAACTGCGTGCCCAAATGCCGTAAGCCACGGCGATCAGTCCGCATACAAGCGCTAAGGTGAGCGCTGAGTTGCTTGTCATGTGTCATTCTCCATTGGTTGTCGCTGAAAGGAGGGGCAACGCGCTGGAGACCCCTCCATGGCGTTGCTTCCTCGCGCTCTTTGGGGGATGCACGATTGGCCAACCGTTGTATTAAAGGGCTGCAACTCACTTTCCGCAAGGTCGATGAAAGTAAAATAAGGGTAAATCCTAGAGTTCTGCTTTTATTTCAACCCCTGAGACCGCAACCATGTCCCTTGACAATGTGACCCCCGGCAAGACCGCCCCCGAAACCTTCAACGTCATCATCGAGATCCCGATGAACGCCGATCCGATCAAGTACGAAGTGGACAAAGAAACCGGCGCTATTTTTGTGGACCGTTTCATGACCACGGCCATGCACTACCCCACCAACTACGGCTACGTACCCCAAACCCTGTCTGGCGACGGCGACCCGGTGGACGTGTTGGTGATCACCCCTTACGCCTTGCACACCGGTGTGGTGGTTCCTTGCCGCGCACTGGGTATTTTGATGATGGAAGACGAGGCGGGTGTGGATGGCAAGGTGGTCGCTGTGCCGACCAGCAAAATTTTGCCAATGTACGACCACTGGCAAGACATCTCGGATGTGAACGCGATGCGCCGCAATGCGATCGCCCACTTCTTTGAGCACTACAAAGACCTTGAAAAAGGCAAGTGGGTCAAGGTCCTGGGCTGGGAAGGCAAAGCCTCTGCCCACAAGGAAATCTTGGACGGCATCACGGCCTACAACACAACCAAGGCTTGATCAGGCTCTTTTGGCGCTCAGCCCTGCTTCAGGGGTGAGCGTTGGTTCAAATCGTTCAAATAGGCTTCAACCCCTTCGCCTTCTTGGGCCAAAAAGCGTGCCACTGCATCTGCAAAACCAGGGTGCGATAACCAGTGTGCGCTGCTGGTTTGCACCGGCAGCAGTGCCCGTGCCATCTTGTGTTCGCCTTGCGCGCCGCCCTCAAAGCGGATGAAACCATTGGCAATGCACCAGGCAATCGGCTGGTAATAGCAGGCCTCAAAGTGCAGGCAGTCCACCCTTTCCAGCGCGCCCCAGTACCGGCCATAAGCCACGCCGCCTGCAGGGGAGTGAGCATCCAAGCCCAGCAGACTGCAGGCCACGGGGCGGCCCTCGATCTCGCCGACAAAGAGCAGCCAATGCTCGGTTTGCGTATGTTGCAGCTGGGTAAAAAAATCGCGGCTGAGGTAGGGTTTGTTGCCGTGTTCCAGGTAGGTTCTCTCGTAGCATTGGTAAAAAAAGTCCCAGTCACTTGTCTGAATGTCTGCGCCGCGCAGCACCCGAAATTGCACTCCTGCCTGATCGACCTTGCGTCGTTCTTGGCGAATTTTTTTGCGTTTTTCTTGGCTCAGGTGGCTGAGAAAATCATCGAAGTCTTTGTAATTCGCGTTGTGCCAGTGAAATTGCACCGTGTGGCGCAGCATCATGCCGGCCTGTTCGCAAGCCAAGAGGTCGTCCTCGTCGCCAAACAAAAGGTGCAATGACGACAATTCTTGCCTTTGGCTGATGTCGATCAGGGTTTGGGCCAAGCCACGGCGCGCCGCCGCATCTACCGCCAGTAAACGGCTGCCCGGCACCGGGGTAAAGGGCACCGCCACCAGGGCCTTAGGGTAGTAGCGCAGGCCGTGGCGTTGGTAGGCGTCGGCCCAAGCCCAGTCAAACACGTACTCGCCGTAAGAGTGGCCCTTGAGATAAAAGGCGGTGGCGGCGCACAGCTGCAAAGGGGCTGCACCTTCGGTTGTGCTTTTTTCTGCCGCGCTTTTTTGCCAGAGCGTCACAATCTGCAAGCCCCAGCCGGTCTCTGGGCTGGCGGCTTGCGTCACTTCCATGGCCCTGAGGTAGGCGTGCTGCATGAACAAGGTGGGGGTTTTTTGCTGGGCCAACAGTGCATTCCATGCCCCTTCGTCAACGTCTTGCCAGGAATCGTGGACCTGGATGACATAATTGTCTGACTTGTATTCCTGCACCTGTATGACTCTCAATCTTTGTGTGGCTCAGCTCAATTTCGTGGTCGGTGACATGCCGGGCAATGCCCGCAAAATCATCGACGCCGCGCATGTCGCTTATGAAAAAGGCGCGCGCCTGTTGCTCACGCCCGAATTGTCGATTTGCGGTTATGCCGCCGAGGACTTGCTCCTGCGCCCGGCCTTTATTGACGCCTGCGATGATGCCCTGAAAACAGTGGCCCGGGAAACCGCCGGGTTAAAAGGCATGGCGGTGGTGGTGGGGCATCCCCAAGGCGGTGGCCTGCGCACCAAAAGCGTGGCGGTGACACGGCGCTTCAACATGGCCACAGTCTTGGTGGAGGGCGAAACCATCGCCCGTTACGCCAAACAAGAACTGCCCAACTACCAGGTTTTTGACGAGCGGCGTTATTTCACGCCGGGTGACCAAGCGTGTGTGTTTGAGGTCGATGGCGTCCAAGTCGGCCTGCTGATTTGTGAAGACGCTTGGTTTGAGGGGCCTGCCCTCAGGGCCAAAGCAGCCGGGGCTCAGATGTTGGCGGTGCTCAACGCCTCGCCGTTTCATGCCGGTAAGGGCTTGGAGCGGGAGCAGCACATGCGCGAGCGCGTTTTGGCTTGCGGCTTGCCCTTGGTTTACGCCCATTTGGTCGGCGGGCAAGACGAGGTGGTGTTTGAAGGCCGGTCCTTTGCGCTGGATGCGATGGGCGATGTGCAAATGCGGGCTCCGGCGTTTACCGAAGACCTGCCCTGCGTGACGCTGTCGTTGCAAGCCGATCAGGTGCAGGTTCACACGGCCACGCTCAGCCCCGCCCGCAGCGACGAAGCGGATTTGTGGGACGCCCTGGTGCTGGGGGTGCGTGATTATTTGGGCAAAAACGGTTTCACCCAAGCGGTGCTGGGTTTGTCGGGCGGCATTGATTCTGCTTTGGTGCTGGCGATTGCGGTTGACGCCATTGGGGCCGACAACGTGCATGCGGTGATGATGCCCTCGCCCTACACCGCTGACATCAGCTGGCTGGACGCGCGCGAGATGGCGCAGCGCCTGAACGTGCGCTACGACGAGGTCAGCATCGTGGCCTTGTTTGAAGGTTTCAAACAATCGCTGGCCTTGCAGTTTGAGGGCTTGGCCGAGGACACCACCGAAGAAAACATCCAGGCGCGCATTCGCGGCACCTTGTTGATGGCGATGTCCAATAAAACCGGCGCGATTGTTTTGACCACCGGTAACAAAAGCGAAATGGCCACGGGGTATTGCACGCTGTACGGCGACATGGCCGGCGGTTTTGCGGTCATCAAAGACGTGGTCAAAACCCAGGTTTTTAAGCTGTGCAACTGGCGCAACCTGCATGACCCTTATGGCACGGGTGGGCAACCGATTCCTGAGCGCATCATCACCCGCCCGCCGAGCGCCGAGTTGCGGCCCGATCAAAAAGACCAAGACAGTTTGCCCGCTTACGAAGTGCTGGACGCGATCATTGCCCGCTACATGGAAAACGACGAGGGCATTGAGGCTTTGGTGGCCGACGGGTTTGAGCGGGCCGATGTGGAGAAGGTGACGCGTTTGATCAAGCTCAACGAATACAAGCGGCGGCAGTCGCCCGTTGGTATCCGCGTGACGCACCGCAGTTTCGGCAAGGATTGGCGTTATCCTATGACCAACAAATTTCGCGCCTAAATTTCATTTTCAGAAAGCCCATCACCATGAAGCAGATCACCGCCATCATCAAGCCTTTCAAATTGGGAGAAGTCCGAGAAGCCCTGGCCGAGTGCGGCGTCACCGGTTTGACAGTCACTGAGGTCAAAGGTTTTGGTCGACAAAAAGGCCATACCGAGCTGTACCGGGGCGCTGAATACGTGGTCGATTTCTTGCCTAAAGTCAAAGTGGAGGTCGCCGTCAAGGACGACGATGCAGACCGTTGTGTGGATGCCATTGTGAAAGCCGCACGTACCGGAAAAATCGGAGACGGCAAAATTTTCATCACCAACGTAGAGCGGGTGGTCCGAATCCGCACGGGTGAACTGGACAACTCTGCCATATAAACCTTGGGTTTAAAGCGCTTCACTCTCGAGGTTGAATTTCAATCCGGCGGACTGTACCAAATGGGCCATCAACCGTGGTACTTGGGTATCGACTTCGATCAGCGCCATTTGCCAGTCCCCCATAAACTGGTGGCCGACAACACTTTGCAGGAATGTGAGTAAACCATCATAGTAACCCTGGAGGTTGAGCAAGCCTACCGGCTTGTTGTGGTATCCCAGTTGTCGCCAGGTCCATATTTCAAAAAATTCTTCGAAAGTGCCGATGCCCCCCGGCAGTGTGATGAAAGCGTCTGCGCGTTCTGCCATCATGCGTTTACGCTCATGCATGGTGTCAACAATGTGCAACTCTGTGCAGGACAGGTGAGCCGATTCTTTCTCGACCAAGGCTTTGGGAATGATGCCTACGACGCGGCCTCCTGCAGCCAAGGTGGCATCGGCCACAATACCCATCAAGCCATTTCGTCCTCCTCCGTACACCAATTGACCGCCATGTTGGCCAATCCAACGGCCGACTTGTTCCGCAGTGTCTGCAAAGGCCGGGTCGTCGCCCGCTCTAGCGCCGCAATAAACACAAACAGAAAAAGCGGGGTGTGATTTCAATGGGGGCAGGGACATGGTGCATTCAGAATGAAGCTGATCAGCCACCATGCTATCGGGAATTCGTGACGGCTTTAAGTGGGTCTTGAACCAAGTAAGTCCGTGACCAAACATCGTGCCAAAACTGGCCCTGAATCTGTAAGCGACTCAGCATCGCCCAAAACGCAATCCAGCCCATCATCAAAATGAGAGTGTGCACTGCAGTTATGTCCAGAACCTTGGCCATGGCGATGGGCGGCCAGAACCAAACCCAACTCAAACAATAACGCCGCAGTGCTTGAACTTGCGACAAAGGTTGACCGTTTTGAGTCACGACCCGGATGTGCCAGGTTTTCATCGCCAAAGTTTGACCTTGGGTCCAAAACCAACTGAAATAGATTGCCAGCACCAAAAAGATGAAGGCTTGCATGCCGAGGCGATTGTCCAAGGCATTGCGAGTCTGGCTGAGTGCGCTAAAGAGGTAACCCGAGATGAAGACGACGCCGAATAAAAGCATGCCTTCATAGAGCCAACACGCCATTCTGCGGGACAAGGATGGGGCTTGAAGAGCATGGGACTGCGGATTGAGCTCACCCATTTCGCCGATACCGTTTGTCACGTGGCAGGCAGGTCCGATTTAGGAGGCAAAGTCTTGTTGGGCGGCAGTAAGGTTTTTTGATCCAAGTCTTTCACGCCGGGTGTCTTGCCTTTCATGGGGGCTTGTCCATGCAGTGGCTGAACATGGGACAGCTTGTCTGAGGTAACCGGGCGTTGCGCTGGCGCGGCCCCGCCCACAGGCGTCGACTGGGCAACGCTGAGTTTCCGTTTTTCTTCATCAGGCAAGGCCAGATAGGCCTCCCACTGCGCTTTCTTTTCAACCAAGGGAATTTTGTTGGTTTCGCCAAAATTCAAACGCGCCTGTGTCCGTTGCTGGGGTGTCAAACTCGCCCATTCAGCCATTCGACTGTGCATCACCATTTGCTCGCCTTGCGGCAAGGCCGGAAAGTTTTTGGAAATTGCGAGCCATTTTTTTCTCTGAGGTTCGCTCAAAGTCGGCCACAGGGTGGACAAGGGTGCCAAAGCGCGCTGTTGATTCAAGGTCAGATCCTGCCAATGGGCTTTGGGAGCTGCAGTGGGTTTGTTGATGGCACTGTTGTTGGGCGTCGGTGTTGCAGCTTCAGCGGCTGCGGGAGAAGAGGCAATTTCAATCTGAGGGGTTTGTGCCACCGCGCAAAAGCACAGCCAAGCGCTTGCAGCCAGGGCAAGGCGAATTGTGATCAGCGCTGGACGGGCGGGGTCAGACACTTCAGCGGTTATCCTGCAACTGGCTTTGGTTGACTTTTAAAAACTGCAAAAAACCAGGGTCGGTGTAGGCAGCAGGGGGAAGCTCATCGAGCAGCAGGGCCGAATCAACCTCTGCAATTTCAATGGTATTGCTTTCAGATTGAATGATTTGTATCGCAATCAGGCCCGCTATGAGTGCTAAAAAAGGTAAAAATGAAGCCAGACGGTTCCAGAGGCCACCGCCTTCTGTGCCCCAACCGAGCGTTGCCTGTCCGGCCGAAAGTGATACAGGGGCGGCGGGCGCAATGGCTACCGCTTGCTTTCGTACAGACAAGGCTTGCATTCGAGCTGCTCTTAAGCGCTCGGTAATGTCATACGACAAGGCAGGAGCGTCTTGGTCTAGCCTCAGGGCAATGGCGCGACCCCAAGCGTCTGTGTTGTCTGGAATGGTTGTTACTTGCGTTTTCATGGTTGGATTCCCTTGGCTTTGAGCGATCGGCTCAAGGCATGAACGGCCCGTGAGCAGTGTGTTTTGACACTGCCTTCAGAGCAACCCATGGCTGCAGCTGTTTCTGACACGTCCATCTCCTCCCAGTAACGCAGCAGGAAGGCTTCTCGTTGACGTGCTGGCAATTCTTGAATGTCAGCTTCAATTTGCTGAAAAATTTGCTTTCGCCGGATCTGATCTTCCGCGCTTTCACCCATTTCGGCCTCCGAGCGGCCATTGAAGGTCTCCAGAAGATCGAATTCTTCGGAATCGCTGTCCACACCAAAGTCACTCAGATTGGAAAACAAGGCATGGCGGGTTTTGCGACGACGAAACCAGTCGAGCATGGTATTGGACAGAATGCGCTGAAAAAGAAGGGGTAACTCAGCCGATGGTTTATCGCCATAGTGAGTTGCCAGTTTGATCATGCTGTCTTGCATGATGTCCAGCGCAGCCTCTTGGTCTCGAACATGGTAGAGCGTGCGCTTGAATGCACGCTTTTCCGTGTTTTTGAGAAAGTCTGAGAGTTCTTTTTCTGTAGCCAAATGCCTGTCGCACCCGAGTTGATGGGTGACATCTCCTGAATTTACCCGGAATTATCGCATTCATCTTGCGTAATTGAGCACACGCCCCGATTGAGCTCAAGTCGGTGCGATAATGTCGGGTTGCAATTGAAAAAAAGCAAACGGGTCACCGTCCGGCGCTGTTACATCTGGCGCTTATGTCTGTGGTCCAAAGTCCCGATGCGGCTTCAAAAGAGTCCTGCAAAGGGGCACCCAAGGTTTTTCGTTAGAGAAATTCACAAAGGTTGAATATGGATACTTTTAAAGCCGAAACGGCATCAACAGGCGCTGCATCAGGGCCATCCGTCCAGGAGCTTCGTGGCGCGGAAATATTGGTCAAAGCACTGCAAGCCGAGAACGTCAAGTTCATCTGGGGCTACCCCGGCGGGGCCGTATTGCACATTTACGATGCGCTTTACAAACAAGAAACCATGCAACATGTCTTGGTTCGGCACGAACAAGCAGCCGTTCATGCGGCCGATGGTTTTGCGCGGGCAACAGGTGAGGTAGGGGTTGCTTTGGTGACCTCGGGGCCGGGTTTAACCAATGCGGTGACCGGGATCGCCACGGCTTACATGGACAGCATCCCGATGGTGATCATCAGTGGCCAAGTACCAACGGCCGCGATTGGACTTGACGCTTTCCAAGAGTGCGATACCGTGGGCATCACACGACCGATTGTCAAGCACAATTTTTTGGTCAAAGATGCCCGTGACATGGCTGACGTCATGAAGAAGGCTTTCCATATCGCCCGCAGCGGGCGACCCGGACCTGTGGTTGTGGACGTCCCGAAGGACGTGTCTTTCAACAAGACTCCATATTCGGGTTACCCTGAAACTGTCCACATGCGTTCTTACAGCCCCGTGCGCAAGGGACATGGCGGACAAATTCGCAAAGCCTTGCAATTGCTCATGGCTGCCAAGCGGCCCTACATTTACACCGGCGGCGGCGTGCTGCTGGGTAACGCTTCACAAGAGTTGCGCACCTTGGTTGATTTACTGGGTTACCCTTGCACCAACACTTTGATGGGCTTGGGGGCTTATCCAGCGACCGACCCCAAGTTTTTGGGCATGTTGGGCATGCATGGCACCTTGGAGGCTAACAATGCAATGCAAAACTGTGACGTGCTTTTGGCCGTTGGCGCACGGTTTGATGACCGGGTGATTGGTAATCCCAAGCACTTTGCCCAAGTCGAGCGCAAGATCATTCATGTGGACATTGATCCATCGAGTATTTCCAAGCGGGTCAAGGTCGATGTCCCTATCGTCGGAGATGTCAAAGATGTGCTGCAGGAGTTGATCGCCATGATCAAGGAGTCTGCACTCAGACCTGATCAGCAGCACTTGAGTGCATGGTGGTCATTGATCGAAACCTGGCGTGCACGCGATTGCATGAAGTACGACAACACCAATACCGAAGTGATCAAACCCCAACGCGTGATTGAAACCCTCTGGGAAATGACCAAAGATGCCGATGCCTACATCACTTCTGATGTGGGGCAACACCAAATGTGGGCGGCGCAATACTACAAGTTCAATGAGCCGCGGCGATGGATCAATTCTGGCGGCTTGGGGACCATGGGTGTGGGGATTCCCTATGCCATGGGCATCAAGCTGGCCAAGCCTGAGAGCGAAGTTTTTTGCGTCACGGGTGAAGGCTCGGTGCAAATGTGCATTCAAGAGTTATCGACTTGCTTGCAGTACAACACGCCGATCAAAATTGTGGCATTGAACAACCGATACCTCGGTATGGTGCGCCAGTGGCAAGAGATCGAATACTCAGGCCGCTACAGCCACAGTTACATGGACGCACTGCCCAATTTTGTGAAATTGGCCGAAGCTTATGGCCATGTGGGCATATTGGTGGAGCGCCCGGAAGATGTGGAACCCGCTTTGCGGGAAGCCCGAAGACTCAAAGACCGCACGGTGTTTTTGGACATCCGGACCGACCCGACGGAAAACGTGTTTCCGATGGTTCGCGCTGGCAAAGGCATCACCGAGATGATCATGGGCGCAGAAGACCTTTGAGGTTTTTGACCCTGACACTCCATTTTTTTGAAGAATCTATTGACCGCCAAGCTTGCACATTACCGTGTGCGGGGGAGGGCGGCGAAAAGAGGCATTGCACATGAAACATATTATTGCGGTCTTGCTGGAAAATGAGCCTGGCGCCCTGTCCAGAGTAGTAGGACTTTTTTCTGCACGAGGCTACAACATTGAGTCTTTGTCTGTTGCGCCCACAGAAGACCCCAGCCTGTCGCGCATGACCATTCAAACTGCGGGATCTGATGATGTGATTGAACAAATCACCAAACATTTGAACCGTTTGATTGAGGTGGTCAAAGTGGTTGACTTGACTGAGGGCGCTTATACCGAACGCGAGTTGATGCTGGTGAAGGTGCGCGCCGTGGGCAAGGAGCGCGAAGAGATGAAGCGGATGGCTGATATATTCCGTGGCCGCGTCATCGACGTGACGGACAAAAGCTACACCATCGAATTGACGGGTGACTTGTCCAAAAACGATGCCTTTTTGGAGGCAATAGATCGAAGCGCCATTCTTGAAACCGTGCGCACAGGCGCGTGCGGTATTGGACGTGGCGAAAGAATTTTGCGTGTTTGAACTTTAAATTTTTGTAGGAGAAAATCATGAAAGTGTATTACGACAAGGACTGTGACCTGAGCGTCATCAAAGGCAAAACCGTGGCCATCATCGGCTATGGTTCGCAGGGGCATGCCCATGCACAAAACTTGAACGACAGCGGCGTCAAAGTCGTGGTTGGTCTGCGCAAGGGTGGCGCCTCATGGGACAAAGTCGGCAAAGCCGGTTTGACCGTGATGGAAGTCAACGATGCAGTCAAAGCCGCTGACGTGGTCATGATCTTGTTGCCTGACGAAATGATCGCTGAGGTTTACGCCAACAATGTGGCGCCCCACATCAAGCAAGGTGCTTCGCTGGCTTTTGCCCATGGCTTCAATGTGCACTACAACCAGGTCGTGCCTCGCGAAGACCTGGACGTTTGGATGGTGGCCCCCAAGGCCCCGGGTCACACGGTGCGCAACACCTACACCCAAGGCGGCGGTGTGCCCCATTTGGTGGCGATTCACCAGGATCAAAGCGGCAAGGCTCGCGCTTTGGCTTTGAGCTACGCGATGGCCAACGGTGGCGGCAAGGCCGGCATTATCGAGACTAACTTCAAAGAAGAAACCGAAACCGATTTGTTCGGCGAGCAGGCTGTTCTGTGCGGTGGCGCTGTTGAGTTGATCAAGATGGGTTACGAGACTTTGGTGGAAGCAGGTTACGCCCCTGAAATGGCCTACTTCGAATGCTTGCACGAGTTGAAACTGATCGTTGACTTGATCTACGAAGGCGGCATCGGCAACATGAACTACTCGATCTCGAACAACGCCGAATACGGCGAGTACGTGACCGGCCCTGAAATCATCAACGAGCAGTCGCGCGTGGCCATGCGCAATGCCTTGAAGCGCATCCAGACCGGTGAGTACGCCAAGATGTTCATTTTGGAAGGCCGCACCAACTACCCGAGCATGACCGCACGCCGTCGCTTGACATCTGAGCATTCCATTGAAGTCGTTGGCGCTCAACTGCGCGCTATGATGCCTTGGATAGCCAAGAACAAGCTGGTAGACAAGTCACGCAACTGACCCCAGCGCAGCAGCCAACAAAGGCCACCTTGGTGGCCTTTGTCTTTGTTGCAAGTGCCTGGGGCTGGCATAAACTGAGGGTCTTGGGCTTTTCAGTCAAAACCCCTGATTGCGTCAACCCAACGAATGCGAGTTATGCAAGACGAGAATGAAAATGCTGAGGATTCAGGCGCAACCCGCTTGCGACGTAAGCCGCGCAAGGGCATTTATATATTGCCCAATATGGTCACCTTGGCGGCTTTGTTTGGCGGCTTTTATGCCATTGTGATGGCCATGAATGGTCGTTTTGACTTGGCGGCTGCGGGTGTGTTTTGCGCCATGGTTCTGGATGGATTGGATGGCCGTGTGGCCCGCATGACCAACACGCAAAGTGCTTTTGGTGAGCAAATGGATTCGCTCTCGGACATGGTGTCTTTTGGTGCAGCACCCGCCCTGATCGCCTATGAATGGGCCTTGAAAGGCTTGGGCCGCTGGGGATGGATTGCCGCTTTTGTTTACTGCGCCTGTGCTGCACTGCGTCTTGCACGTTTCAATGTCAACACGACGGTGGTCGATAAACGTTTTTTTCAAGGTCTGCCCTCGCCAGCGGCAGCGGCTTTGGTGACCGGTTTTATCTGGATCATGACGGAGCTGGATTACACAGGCCCTGCTGTCGCTTGGCCTATGTTGATCATTGCCTTGTTTGCTGGATTGACCATGGTCACCAATGTGCCTTTTTACAGCTTCAAAGACGTCCACATGAAGAAAAGTGTGCCTTTTGCTGCGATCGTATTGGTGGCCTTGGCAATCGCCGTGGTCAATATCCACCCCCCTACAGTTTTGTTCGGCTTGTTTGTTATCTACAGTTTGAGTGGTTATGTGCTGTACGCTGTGCGCAAAGCCAAAGGCCAACAAACCAGCATGATCAGCACATCCACCAAAGAGCCTGAAGAACGCGGCCTGCATCAAGAGTGATTGATGCCTGAAAAATTGTGCTAAAGTCAGGGCCATGAAATTGACAACGCTGGTTCTACTGCTGCTATCGCCCAACGGGCGGGACATGTAGCGCACGCGTTCATTTTCCCGAAAGGCCCGTTTGCACACCCGCAACGGGCCTTTTGCTTTTGTGATTTGAAGTTGCGGTTTTCATTACTGGAGAAATCAAATGGCTGATAAATTGATCATTTTCGACACAACTTTGCGAGACGGCGAGCAGTCTCCCGGGGCATCCATGAACCGTGATGAAAAACTGCGCATTGCTCGCCAATTGGAGCGGCTGCGTGTTGATGTGATTGAGGCGGGCTTTGCAGCCAGTTCCAATGGGGATTTTGAAGCCGTCCAGAGCATTGCCAACACCATCAAAGACTCCACTGTGTGCTCGTTGGCGCGAGCCAATGACCGCGATATTTCGCAGGCTGCCCTCGCTTTGAAGGGGGCAAACAGTCCTCGCATACACACTTTCATTGCTACTTCTGCGCTGCATATGGAAAAGAAGTTGCGCATGACCCCCGACCAAGTTTTTGAACAGGCCAAACAATCTGTGCGCTTTGCGCGCAATGTGGTGGCGGATGTCGAATTCAGTCCTGAGGATGGTTACCGCAGTGACCTGGATTTTTTATGCCGCATTCTGGAAGCGGTCATTGCAGAGGGTGCCTCAACCATCAATGTGCCAGACACAGTCGGTTATGCCATACCTGAGTTGTACGGAGAATTCATCAAAACCCTTCGCGAGCGGATTCCCAACAGCGACAAAGCCATCTGGTCGGTTCACTGCCACAATGACTTGGGCATGGCGGTAGCCAATTCTTTGGCTGGCGTGAAAATTGGCGGTGCCCGCCAAGTGGAATGCACCATCAACGGCTTGGGCGAGCGGGCTGGTAATTGCTCCCTCGAAGAGGTGGTGATGGCTGTCAAAACCCGCCGAGACTACTTTGGTCTTGAAATGGGCATTGACACAAAGCACATATTGGCTGCCAGCAGGATGGTCAGTCAAACCACAGGCTTTGTGGTCCAACCCAACAAGGCCGTGGTGGGCGCCAACGCATTTGCACATGCCTCCGGCATTCACCAAGATGGCGTCCTCAAAGCCCGTGATACTTACGAGATCATGCGCGCCGAGGATGTGGGCTGGACAGCCAACAAAATCGTTTTGGGCAAGCTCAGTGGGCGTAACGCGTTCAAGCAGCGACTGCAGGATTTAGGGGTGTCTGTGGAGAGCGAAACGGAGTTGAACTCGGCCTTTGCACGCTTTAAAGAACTGGCCGATCGCAAAAGCGATATTTTCGATGAAGATATTTTGGCCTTAGTGAGCGACGAAAGTGTTGCCGCTGATCATGAAAAATTTGGTTTTGTGTCCTTGTCTCAACACAGTGAAACGGGTGAGCGTCCTCAGGCCTCTGTGGTTTTCACCATGGCAGGCAAGGAGGTTCGCAGCACTTCAGAGGGCAATGGGCCTGTAGATGCGTCCCTCAAGGCCATCGAGTCCCAAGTCAAAAGCGGCGCCGAAATGGTGCTGTATTCCGTCAATGCCATCAGTGGATCCACGGAAAGCCAAGGTGAAGTCACAGTGCGTTTGCAAAACAGTGGTCGCGTGGTCAATGGTGTTGGGTCTGACCCCGATATCGTGGTCGCTTCGGCTAAAGCCTATTTAAGTGCACTCAATAAATTGCAAAGCAAATCCGACAGGGTCGCCGCACAAGGTTAAAGTAACGCCAAATTATTCCTAAATAGCTTCAATAAAGTCACGCAAGTGTTTGATCTTGCGGGACTTTTTTTTATTGGGTACACTCAGCGAGTTGATTTAAATTTTTGTGACGCGCCCACGTATGTTTTTTGACTTATTGCGAAAACCCATGCCGCCTTTGAAGTTGGCCTTTGTCTCGCTGTTTCTGCCCTGTTTGATGGTTTTCGCGCCTCTTTTACAAGCCAAGCAGAAATCACAACCGACTGTGCAGAAAAAAATGGTCGTGGCGCTGCATGGCAAGACGGTCATCGCGAAAGCACGCGTGGCATCCAGAGGCTTGGCAGCGCCAGCGCCGCTGCGCAACGCACACACTAAATCACACACCGCAGTGCGCGCCCGCCGCGCGATGACCGTGGTCGAGGCCCCTGCAAAGGCTTCGTTTGGGCAATTGGCAGGCCTTCATGCTTCCAGCGATCCTTTGGAATTGCGTTCCAGTGTGGCTTTGGTGATTGATCAAGATACGCAAGAGGTTTTGTTGCGAAAGAACGACCAAGCCATTTTGCCCATTGCATCCTTGACTAAATTGATGACCGGCTTGGTCATGGCTGAAGCCAAGCTGCCCTTGCATGAAATGATCACGATTTCGCAAGACGATGTGGACACCGAAAAGGGCAGCTCTTCACGTTTGGCTGTAGGCACCAATCTCACGCGGGGTGACTTATTGCATCTGGCCCTGATGTCCAGCGAAAACCGTGCCGCACATGCGCTGGGGCGTACTTTTCCAGGCGGGCTCAATAGCTTTGTTTCGCGCATGAATGAGCGTGCCCAGTCGCTGGGTATGCGTGACACCCGTTATGTTGAACCCACGGGCTTGTCCAGTCGCAATCAATCGAGTGCCAATGATCTGGCCCTGTTGGTTGGCGCGGCTTACAAGGAGCCTTTGCTGCGTGAACTGTCGACTTCGCATGGCCGCGAGGTGGACGTGGGCCGTCGGACATTGCAGTACAACAACACCAATCGATTAGTCAAAAGTCCTGAGTGGGAAATTGGCCTTCAAAAGACGGGCTATATCTCTGAAGCAGGTCAATGTTTGGTCATGCAGACCAAAGTGGCTGGCCGCAAGCTGATCATGGTGTTTCTGGACTCCGCAGGCAAGCTCAGCCGGATTGCAGACGCCGAACGCGTGCGCAAATGGCTTGAAACGTCGCACAGCTCCAGGGCTGCCGCATCCCCTCGCAGTCAAAACGGCTGAACGGGTCGCCTTGCGGCTGACAAACGGCTCTCAAATCGCCAGCCCAAATGCGCTTCTTCGTTGCACGCCTTGATGGTTCGGTTGATCGGTTGAAACCAGCAGCGCCTTACACCAGCGTATGACCCAAGGCGTTTGAAATTTCGTTCGCGGTCGATTGCAATTTGGGTAACCAGCCCTCATCCATGCGGTCGGCAGGCGCCGAAATCGACAAGCCCGCGAGCAGCTTGCCTTGGTCATCGTAAATGCCAGCGGCAATGCAGCGCACGCCGAGCTCCAATTCTTCGTTGTCTCGGGCGATGCCATATTGGCGAACTTTGGACAGCTCCCTTTCAAGAACGGGCAGCTGGGTGATGCTGTTGCGTGTATGGCCAGACAAACCCGTGCGGGTGGCGTAACTTCGCACTTTGAGCGGATCATCGATGGACAAAAACAGCTTGCCCACCGAGGTCAGATGCAAGGGTGCGCGTCCACCAATCGCGCGAACAACTTGCATGCCTGAGCGCTCACTGAAAGCGCGCTCAACATAAACAATCTCATCACCTTGACGTATGCTTAAATTGACGGGTTGTTGAATGAGTTTGTGCAGTTCGCGCATCGGCGTCATGGCCGCATCCCGTACATTCAATCGGGCTTTGACCAAATTGCCCAACTCCAGCAGCCGCATGCCCAACCGGTACGAACCGGCCTCAGGACGGTCCACATAACGACCGATGGTCAAATCATTCAGGATGCGGTGTGTGGTCGAGGGATGCAAACCCGTTTTATCGCTGATTTCTTTCAGCGAAATGGGATCCTCGCGTGAAGCCAAAACATCCATGAGCGCAAACAAACGTTCGATGACCTGGACGGTGGGTGTCGCTGCGGCTGCGCGGTCGTGTTTGCTCATGGTTGTACTGCTTGAAGAGAGCCCATTCTACAGTGAGGGAATCGAGCAGCAGTGCAATGCGTTCAGGGTGCCAGGGCCATTCACTCAGAAGCTTGCCAGATCCCGTCAAGCAAGACTTCGCAGGGGGAAAAGCGTTGCTTGTAATTCATCTTGGGACTTTCCTGGATCCAATAGCCCAAATACACATAGGGAAGTTCAAGTTGGCGTGCTTGGGCAATTTGCCACAAAACACCGTAGGTACCGTAAGACGTGTGCGGCTCGGGCTCATAAAAAGTATAAACAGCAGACAAGCCGTCGCTCAGAAGATCGACAATGCTGACCATTTTCAAAAGGCCTTCGGGGTGGTTTTCACTGATGGCTCGGTACTCGATCAGACGAGAGTTGACGCGGCTTTGGAGCAAAAATTGTTTGTACTGCTCCACGCTGTCTTGGTCCATTCCGCCGCCCGCGTGTCGGCTGTTTTGGTAGCGCAGGTACAAGTCGTAATGTTCAGATTCAAAGCCAAGGCTGGAAATGGTGACTTTCAATGACGCATGTTGGCGCCAAGCGCGCAGTTGACTTTTGTGGGCTTGAAAGGTTTGGGTAGGAATCCGAAGCGGCACACAGGCCTGACAGCCATCACAATAAGGACGGTAGGTGAAGACCCCGCTGCGGCGAAAACCGCGACTCACCAAGTCAGAATACACCTCGTTGTGGATCAAATGGCTGGGCGTGGCCACTTGAGAGCGCGCCGACCGCCCAGGCAAATAGCTACAAGGGTAGGAGGCCGTTGCATAAAATTGCAGCGACTCAAAGGGCAGATCCTTTAAATGCGTCATTTTCAGCCAGCCTTGAATGCGGCCCAGTCGATGGTTTGGCGAGACCAATCAGGGCTGGCGGCCAATAGATTGCGTTTGACCCGTGTTAAAAAATCACTGCGGGGCATTTCTTTCGCGCCAAGGGATGCCAAGTGCTGTGTATTTTGTTGGCAGTCAATCACCTCAATGCCATGCCGTAAACACACCTGAACCAAAGCGCTGAGCGCTATTTTGGAGCCATCACGAACATGGGTGAACATGGACTCACCGAAAACGGCTTGACCCAAACACACAAAGTACAGGCCGGCGATCAATTCACCTTCCAATCTGACCTCGGCGCTGTGCGCCAAACCCGCTTGATGAAGCGCTTGATACGCTTGCACCATCGCAGGCACTATCCAGGTGCCTGCTTGTTTTTGACGCGGTGCTGTCGCACAGTTTTGGATGACCTGATCAAAATCTCGGTCAAAACTCAATTCAAGTGCATGGCTGGATCGGTAGCGGTGAATCGTTTTCAGCAGTGAGCGGTGCAGCCTGAATTGATGGGTTTGCAACACCATTCGAGGCGTCGGACTCCACCACAAAATGGGTTGGCCCTGGCTGTACCAAGGAAAAATTCCTTGTGAATAGGCGGACACCAAACGATCCAAGTGCAGACCGCCCCCAGCGGCAAGAAGCCCCGGGGCATCCGTGTTACTGCCCCATGCCGATGACACGCAAGGGAATGGGGTTTGTGCTTCCAGCCACTGCAAGGGGGGGGTGATGGGATCTCCTGACATGGCTTGATTACACAACAAAGCAAAGGGGATGCTTTGGCTGAGCAGGCATTTGCGCTTATCCTATTGAACATGAAACTCTACAACTACTTTCGTTCATCTGCGTCTTACCGGGTGCGTATCGCTTTGAACCTCAAGGGCTTGGCCTATGAATACATCCCCGTCCACATTGCCAAAGGTCAGCACAAACTGCCTGCTTATGCGGCCGTTTCGGCTGATCTTTTGGTGCCGACCCTGGAAATCGAGGGTCGTCGTTTGAGTCAATCGATGGCCATCATCGAGTACCTGGATGAAATACATCCTGCCCCTGCTTTGATTCCTGCAGATCCCTTTGAGCGTGCTCAAGTTCGAGCGCTGTCCCAATCCATCGCGTGCGAAATCCACCCTCTCAATAATTTACGTGTCTTGAAATACTTGTCTTCGGATCTCCAAGTCAGCGATGAGGCTAAAAATACCTGGTATCGCCATTGGGTGCGAAGCGGTTTGGAGGCTTTTGAGCGACAGCTGGCCTTATTGCCCGATGCCGCTTTTTGTTTCGGCTCGACTCCCACACTCGCAGACTGCTGTCTGGTTCCCCAAATTTTCAATGCGCAGCGCTTTAAAGTTGATTTGGATGGATTGCCCCGCACCATGGCGGCATTCGATGCCTGCTCGCAATTGGAGGCTTTCAAAATGGCGCATCCGTCGGCTTGCCCGGACAATGAAGCTTGATGGATCAGCCCCCACAGGCTTGCGTGCGACCTGATTGGCCTGCAGCAAGCCGTGTCAAGGCTCATTTCTCAACCCGCTTGGGCGGCATCTCCAAGCACCCTTATGACAGCTTGAATTTGGGCGAGCATGTGGGTGATGTCCCCCAGTCGGTTGAAGAAAATCGCCGCCTACTGGCGAAAGCCACTGGGGCAAAACCTGTTTTTTTGAATCAAGTGCATGGTTTTGATCTGGTGGATATTTCACCGCAAACGCCGAATGGTGTGGTCGCCGATGCCTGCTGGACCTCAGAGCCAGGCGTGGCATGCACGATCATGGTCGCCGATTGTTTGCCCATCTTGATTTCCGATTCACAAGGGCGCTGGGTTGCTGCCGCGCATGCCGGATGGCGCGGCTTGGCGGGTCAAAGCGGGCGAGGTGTTTTGGAAGTTACACTGGAACGTTGTCTGCAAGCCAGCGGTGGTCAAGCCCCTGCAGGGGCTGCTGACTTATTGGTTTGGTTGGGGCCGTGCATTGGTCCAGAAGCTTTTGAAGTTGGGCCTGAAGTCAAGGCCGCTTTCTGCACGGATTACCCCAGTGACGCCACGGCGTTTCAACAGACTTCACAAGGCAGCTACCTTGCCGACTTGGCTCAGTTGGCACGCCTTCGTTTAAAACGTTCAGGTGTGTCCGCTATTTATGGCAATGACAGCGCGTCCGTTTGGTGTACCCACACGCAACAATCATGGTTCTTTTCCCACCGGCGGGACGCTGCTGTTTGGGGGAACACGGGTCGAATGGCCGCTTGCATCTGGCTCGACAGTTAAAGCGCTTTGTGAATTTTCAGGATTCTTTTGTATTACCCAGGCCGCCTCTTTGGCTTTTCGGGCTTTGTTCCTTTGGGGGGCTCTCATAAGGTAAACCATGAGGGCCGATGGCAGGATTCCGTAAAGAATAAAGGTCACAATGGCACCTAAGAGAGTTCCATTGGTGTTGGTCGCTTCGGCCACACCCATCATGAATGTGACGTAAATCCAAGCGATGACAATGATGTACATGCTGATGCTCCGCGTTAAGTAGGTGTCATTGAACTTGTAATATTCAAAATCAATTCATTTGAAAACAGAAAGAGACGTTCGGATGACTGACCACAAGCCTGATTTTTGGTCTCAAGTGAATGAGGAGTTTCAAAGCAAGCTGAAACACAATTGGGCGCAGGCCTTGCAGGCCTTCCAAACCATGGACATGGGCGGTATTGTGCCCTCTGAGGCTACAACAGCCAAGTCAGCCCAGCCCCCGCTGAAGTTTGAGCAGGACAAGTTGCAACAACTCCAAGCCCAATATCTGCGAGAGGCGGCGGCTTTGTGGAATGGCGGCTTGAGTGGCCAGCCTGAGCTCAAGGACCGTCGGTTTTCGGCGCAGGCTTGGACCAGCAATCCTATGGCCTCATTCACCGCGGGCACTTATTTGCTCAATTCCCGCACCCTGATGGGCTTGGCCAATGCCGTGGATGCGGATGAGCAGACACAAAACAGGATTCGTTTTGCGGTGGAGCAATGGCTGGCCGCTACAGCGCCGAGTAATTTTTTGGCTTTCAACGCAGAGGCTCAAAAGAAAGCCATAGATACCCAAGGCGAAAGCCTGGCCAAAGGCATGCAAAATTTGATGCATGACTTGAAACAAGGTCACGTCTCTATGACGGATGAGAGTCAGTTCGAAGTGGGGAAAAACGTGGCCACCACCGAGGGGGCGGTGGTCTTTGAAAATGAATTTTTTCAACTCATCGAATACAAGCCGCTCACCGCAAAGGTCTATGAAAAGCCATTCCTCTTGGTGCCCCCTTGTATCAACAAGTTTTACATCCTCGACCTGCAGCCCAACAACTCGTTCATCCGTTATGCGGTCAGTCAAGGCCATCGCACCTTTGTGGTGAGTTGGCGCAATCCAGACGCCTCCATGGCAGAAAAAACATGGGACGACTACATCGAAATGGGGCCCATTCAAGCTATCCAGACGGTCCGCGATCTCACAGGAGCCCAAGAAATCAATGCCCTGGGTTTTTGTGTGGGCGGCACCATGCTGAGCAATGCTTTGGCTGTGCTGGCGGCGCGCGGCGAAAAGCCCGTCGCCAGTGCCACGTTCTTGACCACCTTGATTGATTTCACAGACACCGGTATTTTGGACGTCTTCATTGACGAAAATTTTGTCAAGTTTCGCGAGATGCAAATGGGGCAAGGTGGCTTGCTCAAAGGCCAGGACTTGGCATCAACCTTCAGTTTTTTGCGGCCTAACGACCTGGTGTGGAACTATGTGGTGGGCAATTACCTCAAGGGCGAGTCACCACCGCCCTTCGATTTGCTTTATTGGAACAGCGACTCCACCAACTTGCCCGGTCCTTTCTACGCTTGGTATCTTCGAAATACCTACTTGGAAAACCGGTTGGTCCAGCCTGGCCAGGCGACGGTGTGCGGAGAAAAAATTGACCTTCGCAAAGTCAATGTACCGGTTTACATCTACGGCTCCCGTGAAGACCATATTGTGCCGATCGGCGGTGCCTATGCCTCAACCCAGTATTTGCCCGGCAAAAAGCGGTTTGTGATGGGGGCTTCGGGCCATATCGCAGGCGTGATCAATGCACCATCCGCCAACAAACGCAGTCACTGGCTGCGTGAAGACGCCAAGTTTCCAGCCGACGTGAATCAATGGATCGAGGGCGCCAAGGAAGTGCCTGGCAGCTGGTGGACCGATTGGTCTGATTGGCTCAAAACCCATGCTGGCAAGCCAATTGCTTCACCCAAAACCTATGGCAAGGGCGCACGCTTCAAGACCCTGGAAGCGGCACCTGGGCGTTACGTCAAAGCCCGAGCGTGAATTTTTAAAACCGACTGGAGACATTTGTGAATCAAGACATCGTTATCGTTTCTGCAGCCCGCACGGCTGTTGGCAAGTTTGGCGGCTCGTTGGCCAAAATGGCAGCCCCGGAATTGGGGGCCATTGTGATTCGTGAAGTCATTGCCCGCGCTGGCCTCAAGCCGGATCAAATCGGAGAGGTCATCATGGGCCAGGTGTTGACCGCTGGATCGGGTCAAAATCCTGCGCGTCAAGCCATGATGAAGGCCGGTGTAGCCCAAGAAACCCCCGCATTGACCATCAACGCGGTGTGCGGCTCCGGCCTCAAAGCGGTCATGTTGGCGGCCCAAGCGATTGCCTGGGGTGACAGCGAGATCGTGATCGCCGGAGGTCAGGAAAACATGAGTGCGTCACCCCACGCGCTCATGGGATCGCGCGATGGTCAGCGCATGGGCAACTGGAACATGGTGGACACCATGATCGTGGACGGACTGTGGGACGTTTACAACCAATACCACATGGGCATCACGGCAGAAAATGTGGCCAAAGAACACGGCATTACCCGTCAAATGCAGGACGAGTTGGCCTTGGCCAGTCAACGCAAAGCGTCGGCTGCCATTCAAGAAGGACGTTTCAAGGACGAGATCGTGCCGGTCTCCATTCCACAGCGCAAAGGGGATCCGCTGATTTTTGACACCGATGAATATGTGAACCAAAAAACCAATGCAGACGCTTTGGCTGGCTTGCGGCCTGCCTTCGACAAGGCGGGCAGCGTCACTGCTGGCAATGCTTCGGGCATCAACGACGGCGCCGCCGCAGTGGTGGTCATGTCTGCCGCCAAAGCCGCAGAACTGGGTCTCAAGCCTCTCGCCCGGATTGCTGCCTTTGGCACAAGCGGACTGGACCCGGCCACCATGGGCATGGGGCCTGTGCCAGCTTCCCGCAAGGCCTTGGCGCGCGCGGGATGGCGCGCTAGCGATGTCGATCTGTTTGAATTGAATGAAGCTTTTGCCGCCCAAGCCTGCGCAGTGAACAAAGCGCTGGGCATTGATCCTTTGAAAGTCAATGTCAACGGCGGCGCGATTGCGATTGGTCACCCTATTGGTGCATCCGGTTGCCGCATTTTGGTGTCTTTGCTGCACGAAATGCAGCGCCGTGATGCCAAAAAAGGTTTGGCTGCGCTGTGCATAGGCGGCGGCATGGGCGTTTCATTGGCACTCGAGCGTCTTTGATTTTCAATTGTATTTCTCAACACAACTCATATTCAGGAGACAAACCCATGAGTCAAAAAGTAGCTTACGTCACCGGTGGCATGGGCGGCATCGGAACCGCCATCTGCCAACGCCTTCACCATGATGGCTTCACTGTCATTGCCGGTTGCGGCCCGACCCGTGATTTCACCAAATGGCTGGACGAGCAAAAAGCGCTTGGCTACACCTTTTATGCCTCTGTGGGCAATGTGGGCGATTGGGAATCTACTGTGGCGGCTTTCACCAAAGCCAAAGAAGAGCACGGTGTGATCGACGTGTTGGTGAACAATGCGGGTATCACCCGCGACCGTGTGTTTTTGAAAATGACACGCGAGGATTGGGATGCCGTGATCGACACCAATTTGAACTCCATGTTCAACGTGACCAAGCAGGTCGTGCCCGACATGGTTGAAAAAGGCTGGGGCCGCATCATCCAGATCTCGTCTGTGAATGGCAACAAAGGCCAAGCGGGTCAAACCAACTACTCGGCGGCCAAAGCCGGTATGCACGGTTTTTCCATGGCATTGGCGCAAGAAATGGCCACCAAAGGGGTGACTGTCAACACGGTGAGCCCCGGCTACATCGGTACCGACATGGTCAATGCCATTCGCCCTGATGTGCTGGAAAAAATCGTCGCCACCGTGCCGGTCAAGCGCTTGGGCAAGCCCAGCGAAATCGCCTCCATCGTCGCTTGGCTGGCCAGCGAAGAGGGCGGTTACGCCACCGGCGCTGACTTCTCGGTGAACGGCGGTCTGCACATGGGTTAAGTCATCTCTGACGACTGGTTTCAAACCCCGCCTCGGCAGGGTTTGTCGTTGTGCAGGCACCCCGCTTCGGCGGGGTTTGTCGTTGCGCAGGCACCTGGGTGCGGGGCTGGGATCATCAGCGTATGAATGAAGTCTTTTCCGCGGACCACCCCCCCCACACAGCCCCTGGCGCTTGACCAAAAAGCAGTCATTGCTGCGATTGCACATACATGAATCCAATGTCCAAGTCCTGAGGGATCGATTGATCGCAGGGCACGACGATTTGATACTCACGCAGCTGTCGGCTTCAGACTTAGATGTGAACGAATTTGATTCACTTCGCATACAGAAAATTGGCACAGAAAAAGTGACTTTTTTTGTGGGTGAACGGCACCCGCTGTATGCCAAAGCAAGCCAAGGAAAAAATTGAACCTGCGCAGCTTGTGGGCTGTGAGTGGGTATTGCCGCCACCCGATTCTCAAGTGTGCCAGCACGTCAATGAGTTGATGATTAGCCTCGGGATGGCACCACCGGTCCCTATGGTTCAGGCTACCAGTTTGCACAGCATGTTGATGATGGTTGGCGCTACCAGCGTGGTCAGAGCTGCGCCGTTGTCCGCCGTTAAACGTATGGTTGGGTTATTGCATCTGGCGCCCTTGACATTGATAAACGTCAAAACACCACTGACCAACACGGTAGCCGTTTACCACCAACGACAAGACCAAAACCCGGCACTTCAACTTTTCCTCAATGCATTGGAAAAAGAATCAACCATGGCATTTCTCCCAAATCAGTTGATAAAAGCCTGAATGACTCTTGTGCAGAAATTGCCATAACTTTTTAAATTAAAGAGAACGTCGACTTTCGCGGTGGTTAGTATGTTGCATCGACCGGTTGAAACCGCCGCCCAAAGCGGGCTTTGAGTAATTAGTCGAGAGCATTTTCAAAACTTCAAAAGCTTTCGAAAGATGCTGCGCAAAACGGCCGTTCTATGAACTATGAGTTACCCATCAAATATTCTTTAAAGGGTTTCGTTACCACGTACTGCACCAAGTACTTGAAAAAAAGCTGTTTCAAGCGCCCTCTATTTTTGCAACTTGCATCAACTTGCGCCACACGGGAAGTTCAGATTGGATCATTGCAGTAAAAGCCTCAGGAGTTTTCTGTAATGGTGCAGGCGAGTTTTGTTTTTGCTCAAACAAGAAGACAGTCTCGGGCAATATTAGCCAGCGATTCAATAACGCATTGAGCTTGGCTACCAACTCATTGGACATTGACGAAGGCCCAAACAGACCGTACCATGATACGAACCCTACTGGATAGCCCTGCTCAGCCAAGGTGGCAACATCAGGCAATTGAGGCAAACGTTTAGGCCCAAGGACAGCAAGGGCTCGGATGCGCCCCGCTTTGATAAGCTGAACCGGTGTGGCTGAATCAATGGTTGAAACCATCAATACGCCCGAGACCACGTCAGGTGGTATGGATGCAACTGTCTTGTAGGGCACATGATTAAGGGATATGCCGGCCTGCTCTTTGAAGGTCTCCATGACCAGATGTCCGCCTGAGCCAACACCCCAAGAGCCATAGTTGATACCGCCGCTTTGTGCCTTGGCATAGGCAATTAAATCTTTGATATTTTTAATCGGTGATGCGGCGTTAACAATTAAAAGATTGCCAAAATCACTGCCAATCAGCCCAATGGGTTTGAGGTCAGTGATTGTGTCGTGAGAAATCTTGGCGTTCATCGCTTTGTTACCCAAAACCGCACCCGCAAAAGATATAACAAGGTTGTACCCGTCCCCAGGCTGCCTCACCACTTGTTCATGGGCAATAACGCCGTTGGCACCGGGTTTGTTATCGACAACGACAGGTTGCCCCAACTCTTTACCGAGCCATTCCGCGAGAGGGCGGCCAAAAATGTCTGCCCCACCGCCAGCCCCGCTGGGTAAAACAAGGCGAATAGGTTTGCTGGGCCAGGTGCTCTGGGAATATCCTATTTCTAAGGTGCTACTCAACAGCAAAGACCCTACAGTTTGAAGGATGCGCCTGCGCTCAGCATTCAAAAATAAAGAAGATGGGTTGGGCATGAAATAACTCCTGGTAGTTCAATGGTGCTTAATTTAGTCAATTCTTCGGATACAAAATCGCAGTGCTGTAGCTCAACGCTTGACCACGGCTTTGTAGGTGAAACTGTCACCTCGAAAATACATCTCCGAATAGACCATGGACTGCCCGGACACGTCGACGGGTGTGAAATCAATACGCAGCAGTGGTGCACCGCGCGCCACGTCCAGCAGTTTGGCGTGTACTGCATTGGCCGGTATAGCTTGGGCTTCAATGCGGTTGCTTTGAAGGCGATGACCCAAACGAGTCTCCAACAGCACGACCACATCGTTGGTGTTGACATCCTCGTGGATCAGTGAGCGCATGAGGGCTGGCTCGCCATAGGCCAGCACAAAGGCCAGGGGCTTGCCGTCCACCAATCGCAAAGAACGCATCGCTAACAAGGGGTAGCCTGCAGGCACACCGAGGGCATGGGCGGCTGCAGTCGGAGCGCTGACAGTCCTCACGGACAGGATGCGACCAATCGCATTTCGGCCTTGTTTGCGCATGTGTTCGTAAAAACCAATCAGCGGACCCATGTCGGGTAATTCGTTCGGCCGAGTGACATAGCTGCCCTTGCCATTGACCTTTTCAATCAGACCTTCTGCATGCAGACTGGCCAGTGCTTGCCTCACCGTGATGCGCGAGACGCCAAAGCTGCCCTGAAGCTCTGACTCTGAGGGAAGCTTGTGACCCGGTGGCATCCTGTTGGCCAGAATGTCGCGGCGCAAGCTGTCGGCCAAACGAGAGAACAAGGTTTGGTTGTTTTTCGTCTGGATGCGTGAAATTTTTTTGGCCATTTTTTCAGTTAACGATGGGATGGGACGAAAGTCCGAATCACCATTTTTAGAATGTACATCTGTTATGACAGGTTGCGGAAAATTTTTTTACCTGTCATGATAGGTCTTGTCAGGATTCGGTACGCATTCAGCCCATGATCGGTTTCGAATCGGTCACGGGCTCCATTCAAATAGACAGGAGACAGTCATGCAATGCAACTCTTTCACGCGATGGATGGCGACACTGGGCATTGGCCTGGGTTTGGCCGCCACGGCCCTTGCGCAGAGCGCTTACCCTTCCAAACCGATCCGCGTTATCGTGCCCTATGCCGCTGGCGGTGTAGTGGACGTGCAAACCCGGGCGCTGACCATTGGTATGGCCAAGGAGTTGGGACAAGCTATCGTGGTGGAAGCCAAGCCGGGTGCTAACGCTAACATCGCCGCCGAGTATGTGGCGCGGGCGCCAGCCGATGGCTATACGGTATTGATTTCATCGCCGTTCGTCATCAACAACCCGCTGTTGGAGTCGAACCTGCGTTGGGCACCATCAGACTTTGTACCCGTCGGTCGATTTTCTATGTCACCCAGCTATTTCGTGGTGCCCATGACATCGCCCGCCAAGACGGTCACGGAGTACGTCGAAATGGCCAAGAAGGCCAAGCCGGCATTGCAATATGCGGATGGCGGGCAAGGTTCTACCCAAACGATGGCCAATGAAATGTTCCGCCACGTGGCCGGCATTGCCCTTGAGTCTGTGCCTTACAAGGGGGCCCCACCCGCCATTCCCGACCTCATCAACGGCATGATGTCCATGGCCATCACGCCTTCCAGTGTGGCTGTGCCCCAGATCAAGGCGGGCAAGCTGCGAGCACTTGCGAACATCAACAGCCGCCGATCGGCGGATTTGCCGGATGTGCCGACGATTGCCGAAGCAGGTTTTCCCGAAGTTACAGCGGTGTCATGGTATGGCATGCATGTGCCAACGGGTACACCGCCCGATGCGGTGCGCAAGCTCGAAGCTGCGATGAAAACCGCAGCGGCCACCAACGAAGTGAAGGAGCGCTTGGTCAATTCGGGGGGTGAGGAGGCCTTTCTCGGGCAAGCCGAATTTGTGGCATTGATCAAGACC
>Ga0114964_10000560_pt1 | contig 28736 bp, 28 predicted proteins | sample C_131016_MF_Meta_FD_92638 | JGI IMG/M metagenome (GOLD analysis project Ga0114964, IMG submission 92638) | Freshwater microbial communities from Lake Croche, Canada to study carbon cycling - C_131016_MF_MetaG | ecosystem: Environmental > Aquatic > Freshwater > Lake | place: Lake Croche, Canada...
AATATGATCAATAATGCTGTAATGGCAGCGTGTTGGAATGGCGGACAGAATTGTTCGGCTAACATGCGTCAAATTGTGCATAAATCCCGTAAAGATGAATTCTTACATCGAGTTACCGAACGGGTTAAATATCTTGTCTTAGGGGAGCCATTGGATCCGGCGACGGAAATTGGCTCAATGATAACATCTGCACATAGGGAGAGAATTCTTGGCTATATTGCCAAAGGTAAATCAGAAGGAGCCAAACTAATAACCGGCGGAAATAAAGTGGAATCATTTCCTGGGTTTTTTATTGAACCTACTATTTTTGATCACGTCACACGTGACATGGCGATCGCACGCGAGGAAATATTTGGCCCAGTGCTTGGTATCATGACCGTTTCCACTATTGAAGAAGCATTGGAGATTGCCGAAGACAGCGAGTATGGTCTTCATGCAAGTATTTTCACATCGGATATCAACAAGGCCATCACGTTGGCAAGACGTATACGTTGCGGCACAATCTCGATTAATCGTTTCACAGAAGGCGATATCAAAACGCCTTTTGGAGGATATAAGAAATCTGGATCTCTAGCGCGTGACAACGGCGTTGAAGCGATGGACCAATATCAACAAACGAAAACAATTTGGGCTGAAATTTCTTCACTACTTTAACAGAGTAGTTGTTGATTATAGCCCGAAATTGAAAGTAGCGGCGATAGCGATGACAGATAGGAAAGTGTGGGCACGTCGCGCATAGCGTGGCTATATAAGTCTCCCATCCTTGTGCTGACCGAAAAGGTTCTCAATCTCGTGACGCGGGTGGTGGGTTAGCGGGATGCCAAAATCCGTCTCGCCCTAGCGGTCACCGGTGCGTCGACCATTGCGCCATCGACCGAACCTACCGCTTCGCCTTCAGGGATGGATAGTATCTTTTCAGCCCAAATAATGTCGTCCGCCGTTGGCTTCATAGCGGCGATGATCGAGGCTACTTGTTTGGGGTGGATCGCGAGTTTACCACGAAAGCCCAACGACCTCGCACGGATAGCTTCGCGATAGGTCACGTTGATATCCGTCAAATCGGTGGTAACGCCATCCATCGGGCCGGGCAATCCGGCGAGGCGTGAGCGAAACACAAGTTCGCTGCGGGCTGCGAGCAAGGGTTCCCAATCCGGTGTGCAATCAATATCGAGCGCGTAATCGAGCGAGCCGAAGGCAACGCCAATAACATTTGGCACCTGCAGGAGATGGGTCAGACCGTTGAGGCCCCTCGCGCTTTCGATGAGCGGGATAATGGGGAGTATCCGGCCGAGTGGTTTGAATAAGGCTACAAGGCTCTCCAGCTTCTCGGCCTTTGGCACCATCACGCCCGCTATGTCTGCCCTTGCCAAGGCCGCGAGATCGTCGAGATGCCAGGGGGTGCCGCTGGCATTAATCCGGACAATGACGGGAATTCCGCTCAGGCCATGGTTGCATACTGACTCACGGGCTAAGGCTTTTGCATCAGGCGCTACTGCGTCCTCAAGATCAAGGATGACGGCATCAGCACCAGATTGCGCGGCTTTCGCAAAAAGGGCGGGCTTATTGCCCGGCACAAAGAGTGGAGCTGAGGGAAGCGCAATGGTTTTCATTGTTTTATCACCCCTCGAATTCCTGCTTTACCGCTTCGGTATGCTCGCCCAATGTGGGGACGGCATAGATCCGACCTTCTTCCTTGCGGTGGCCTGCGCGGGCTGGATAACTCACCTGCCCGTTCGCCGTCTCTACCGTGATACGATGTACTTCTGAATGGGCCGAGAGGGCCGCCATATCGCTCACCCGACCAAATGCAATGTCGTATTTTGTCAAAGAGGCTATAAGGGCTTCGGCGCTTTGGCTTTCAAAGACCGAAGCAACGGCGGCATCAGTTAAGGCACGGTTTGCAACCCGGTTCACATTGGTGGCGAAATCTTGGCTATCGGCAAGCGCCGCGTCGCCCAAAACATCACGGGCTAAGATTATCCATTCGCGGTCGCTTTGAATGGAGATTAAAATATCAACACCATCGCGCGTCCTAAAAACGCCATAGGGCGCAATGGAAGGGTGGGCGAGGCCAAGCCGTTTAGGGGATTTCCCACCTTCGTGTTGCAGAAGGGGCACGGTCATCAGTTCGGCAGTCGCATCAAACATCGAAAGCCGAAGGTCAACCCCCTCGCCTGTGCGGCCGCGTCTGATCAGCGCTTCAAGAATGGCTTCATAGGCCGCCAATCCTGTTGCAATATCGACAATCGAAATGCCGACACGGGCGGGGGCTTCAGGCCCGCCGGTCACCGAGGCTAAACCAGCCTCGGCCTGGATCAGGAGATCATAGGCTTTCCGCTCCGCAAAAAGGCCATCCTCGCTGAAGCCCGCAATCGACGCGATGATTAGACGCGGGTAGTCGTGGCGCAATCTTTCCCGTGCAAAACCGAGTTTTTCGATCGATCCAGGTTTAAGATTTTGGACCAATATATCAGCCTTCGCGATGATAGTTTCCAGCACCTTACGGTCTGCATCGAGAAGCAAATCAAGGATCACCGATTCTTTACCGCGATTGAGCCAGACGAAATAGGAGCTTTCCCCTTTTGCAACCGCATCATAGCCGCGGGCGAAGTCCCCTTCAGGACGCTCAATTTTGATCACACGCGCCCCAGCATCCGCTAAACGGCAGGTGCAAAGCGGAGCGGCTACGGCCTGTTCGAGCGAGACAACCATCAAACCTTCGAGCGCACCCAACATGGTCTATCCTCAATAGCTGCGCGGCATGCCGAGCACATGCTCGCCGACATAAGCGAGGATCAGATTGGTGGAAATGGGTGCCACTTGATAGAGCCTTGTCTCGCGAAATTTACGCTCGACATCATATTCAACCGCAAAGCCAAAGCCGCCATGGGTTTGAATACACGCATTGGCCGCGGCAAAGCTGGCATCCGCTGCCAGCAGTTTCGCCATATTGGCCTCCGCACCAAAGGGTTCACCTGCATCATGCAAAGCCGCCGCTTTGAAGCGCATCAGATCGGCCGATTCGACATCAATATGGGCCTTGGCGATTGGAAATTGCACGCCTTGGTTTTGCCCGATGGGCCGATCAAATACCACTCGTTCACAGGCGTAGCGGCTGGCCTTTTCAACAAACCAGCGACCATCACCAATGCATTCAGCGGCAATCAGTACACGTTCGGCGTTCAAACCTTCGAGAATGGTTTTGAACCCTTTTCCTTCCAGCCCGATCAGGTTCTCGGCCGGCACCTCTAGATCGTCGAAGAAGACGGTGTTGGTTTCGTGGTTCACCATGTTGCGGATGGGTTGTACCCGCATGCCGCTTTTCAGCGCTTTTTCCACCTCGACGATAAAGACGGAAAGCCCGTCCGATTTTTTCTTCACCTCGTCGATGGGCGTTGTGCGCGCAAGCACCAGCATCAGGTCCGAATGCTGCAACCGCGATGTCCAAACTTTTTGGCCGTTAATGATGTAGTGATCACCCTTTTTAACCGCGCGGGTTTTCAACTTGGTCGTGTCCGATCCGGTGGTTGGCTCGGTCACAGCCATGCTTTGTAAACGCCATTCACCAGCGGCAATTTTTGGTAGATATTTTTGCTTTTGCACGTCCGATCCAGCCCGTAAAACAGTTGACATATTGTACATCTGGCCATGCACAGCTCCCGAATTGCCGCCCGAGCGGTTGATTTCTTCCATGATAATGGAGGCTTCGATAAGGCCAAGGCCCGAGCCGCCAAACTCCTCCGGTATCAGCGCTGCGAGCCATCCCGCCTTTGTAAGCGCATTGGCAAAGTCATCCGGATAGCTACGCGCCTCGTCGATGCGCTGCCAATAGGCTCCGTTAAACTCAGAGCAGAGTGCACGCATCGCATCACGCAATTCGACGTGATCCTTAGCTGACGGAATTGAAATGGACATTTTTGGTTTCCCTGTCAGCGATAGGTTTTAGGAGCTATGATGCGGCGCGGGCGGCCTTTACAGCCTTTAACACACCAACAATCGCGCGGTCACGTTCGGCCGCCATATCTTCGAAATGACGGCCGGCGGCCGCTTCGTTGCATCCATTTACCATCCGATCGCGCAGTTCCTTGGTCAATTCGGGGGCTTCAAGCCGTGTCCATGGTAGTTTGAGCGCCGGGCCGAACTGGTCGAGATTGGTGGCCATACCGCCGGCACCGCACGCAACATGAAAAGCCATGCATTGGCCCTGAATGGCTAGGCGCGGAGCGGGGCCATTCATCAATGCAATGTCGATATCCTGCGGCGTGGCTTCGCCATTGGCCACCATGTGCAGCGCTTCGCGCCACAGCGCCTCTTGCAGACGTGTTGCAACAAAGCCTGGAATTTCCTTTTTCATAACGAGTGGCGCTTTACCTGCAAACGCATAAAAATCATGCGCCCATTGCACTGCATCCGGCATCGTGCGTTTGCCGCCGACGATTTCGACCAGAGGAAGGAGATAAGGTGGGTTAAACGGATGGCCTACCACCGTACGTTCCGGGCTTGAACACTTGGCTTGAATATCGGTCATCATCAGGCCGGACGTGCTGGACGCAATTACGACCCCTTCCGGCACGAGTTCACCCAACTGGCGATATAGATCCTGCTTCAATTCCAACCGCTCGGGCGCACATTCCTGCACGAAATCTGCATTTCTGACAGCGGTTGCCAGATCGTCGGTAAAGGTCAGGCGATCACGCGACGCACCCGGGGCCAAGCCCATCGCTTCAAGGCTGATCCACGCCGTATCAAGTACGGCACGGTATTTTGCCTCTTCGTCGAAGGAATGGATATAGGCGGTCACATCATAGCCGCGTGCCAGAAAATGCGCCGCCCAGCCAGCGCCGATAGGGCCTCCGCCGAGACTTGCGACTCGTTTGACGTTTTCAGGTGAGGGACGGGTCATGGTTCACTTTCCTTTGAAAACAGGCTCGCGCTTTTCAACAAACGCCTTTACACCCTCGGCCGCATCTTCCGACTTCAGCATGGCACGATAGGTTGGCAAGTCGCCCGTTCGCATGGTGATGAAGGTTTGTTCCAGCGGCTTGCACTCGATCTGGCGAAGTACTTCCTTGACGGTTTGCATCGCAAGCGGCGCCGATTTGGCAAGTTGGTTTGCCCAAGCCCGCGCGGTCTCCATCAACTGGTCATACGGTACAACCTTGTTAACAAGCCCATAATGGGCGGCTTCCGCCGCACTCATGCGGCGACCGAGCAAAAGCATTTCCATTGCGATATTGTAGGGCAAACGGCGTGGCAAGCGTTGCAACGCGCCGGCATCTGGCACAATGCCGAGTGGCATTTCAGGAAGTGCAAATTCGACATGATCGGCGGCAATCAGAAGATCGCAGGCCAGCGCCAATTCGAAACCGCCGCCGACGACAAGGCCATTGAGCGCTGCAATCACTGGCTTATTAAGGTTCCAGTTTTCAGTGAGACCCGCAAAGCCGCCATCGCCATAATCGCCATCTTCCCACCAATTATCCAGCTTGGTATCGCCTGCATTCAGCGCTTTAAGATCCCAGCCGGCAGAAAAAATGCGACTACCTTCGGCCGTGATAATGCCAACCCGAAGCTCTGGATCATCGCGAAGCAAAGCAAAAGCCTGGCCTAATTCGCGGCTCATCGGCTGGTCGATTGCGTTGACTTTGGGCTTGTTCAGTTTGACTTCAAGGATATGGCCGTTACGGACGACTTCGACGGAAGAGGACATGATAGCAATCTTTCTCAACAGTTACCAAAGGATCTAAAAAAGGCCGTCGTTGCACCGCATCATAGGACGCTTTTCAAGCGTTATACACAAACACCATGTGCCTTTAGCTAGTCGCCATAAGCTGGCAGACATTGCAAGCATGGCGGTGCTCTCCCGATGTCGCGGTTTCACCACGTTAAGATAAACTTCGGTTATGATGCTTCTGGCTGACGCAAAAATTACGACATACCGAATAAAAATTCGACAATCCCGCAACGATCATAGCTTGCCTTCAGCTTCCAACACTTTGCGCGCCGAGCGGAAGCATTCCACGCCTTGCGGAACGCCACAATAAATCGCGACAACATGGACGATGGCGCGGATCTCATCGACGCTGACGCCATTGGCAATCGCACCTTTGCAGTGCACTTCCCACTCATGCATTTTGCCCAAAGCGCCAAGCATTGCGAGGTTCATCATTGAGCGCGTTTTGGCGTCAATCGTTTCGTCGCCCCAACCAAAACCCCAGCACCATTCGGTCATCGCTTCTTGAAATGGACGGGTAAAGAAATCCGCCGCCTCCAGGTTTTTTTCAACATAAGCAGCGCCTAAGGTGGCCTTACGCTTGGCTAATCCTAATTCGAAAAGTTTACTGTCCATTGGACGTTCTCCGTTGTGGATTTGAGGTAAAATTTATTGCGCGGCCTTGAGCAGATGGGAATTCTGGATGAAGGAATAGACCGTTCCTGGCCATGAGGGTGACGGCTCGTTTTCGGGCCAACTCTGGCGGTATTCGCTTGGCTTTTTGTTGAACGATTCAAAAAAGCAAGATGAGAAATAGGACATCGAATTGAACCCGCAAGCGGCCGATACGTCGCGGATGGTCATTTGGGTGGTACTCAATAGAACGCGGGCATATTGTAGCCGGATGAGCTTGGAAAATTGCACGACGGTGCAACCGGTGTCGCGCTGGAAAAGCCGCTCCAGTTTGCGTTGTGAAATACCAATTTTTCGACAAACACGTGGCACCGAAAGTGGCTCCTCGATGCTCGTTTCGATGAGTTGCATAGCCGCTCGCACATCGGGATGCAGACCATCGTTCAACGCACCGGTCACAAACTTTTGCCGGCCCTCCGGAGGGCGCTGGGGGTGGTGTAAAAGTTGGCTTGCTACCTCGGTTGCGAGCTGCTGGCCATGCTGAAGAACCAGTAAATGCAACATTAAATCAAGGCCGGATGTACCCCCGGCGCATGTCATTAAATTATGATCAATCGTGTAGAGTTGTTCGGTTGTTTCAACGGCTGGATAGGTTTCCGCGAGTCCTGCAAACATTGACCAATGGCCTGTGGCCTTGTGTCCATCCAAAATGCCTGCCCGGGCCAAAACATAACTTGCCAGCTCAACACCAATAATGGTCTTGCCTTGACGTTTTTGTCGCCTCAGCCAATTAAAAAGCGTTGCGCTTTTATATGTTTCAGCACCCCAACTGGCGCAAAGAACGATGATGTCGGGCGCTTGCGCTTCGTTGGCTTCTAAGGTGTCACAATGAATGGGAAGGCCGTTGCTTGATGTGATGTTACCCGCTTCAACCGACCGATAATCCCAAGTGTAAAGCGTGCTTGGAGAGAGATAATTCGCAATCCGCATCGGCTCGATCATGGTCATCAAAGCCAGCATATTGAAGCGTGGAACGAGCGCGAAACTTATATGGTGCGGTGCAATAGACATCTAAGTTTTACTCCCTCGTTTGCCCGTCAAATTTTTCTGTAAAGTGCATCGGATGCCCATTTTGAGCCAGCATAAAATGGATGGCGAAAAATTACAATTATTGACGAAAAAATTATAATGTATTGCCATAAAACTACAATTATTTTGACAACAATAAAAAATTGGGAGTGGCGTAATGAATTTCGAAGTTGCCGTTACATGCGCCGTTACAGGTGCCGGTGATACGCTTGGCCGCCACCCTGGCGTTCCGGTTACGCCTGATCAGATCGCAACTGCCGCAATCGAAGCCGCGAAGGCGGGTGCAACGATTGCTCACCTGCATGTACGTGACCCTGTAACAGGCAAGGGCTCCCGTGATCCTGAATTGTTCAAACAGGTCGTCGACAAGGTCCGTGCCAGTGGAACGGATATTGTCATCAACCTCACCGCAGGGATGGGAGGCGACTGGGTTCCATCGGAACACGATCCGTCTTTGCCGGGTGAAGGGACAGATATGATAGGGCCACGCGAGCGGTTGGCCCATGTCGAATTATTGCGCCCTGAGATTTGTAGCCTTGATTGCGGCACGATGAACTTCGGTAATGGCAACAACATTTACATCTCGACACCGGCCTATCTGCGCGAGATGGCGGCCCTGATCAAAGGCTGGGGCGTTAAGCCCGAACTGGAAGTGTTTGAGTTGGGACATATCCGTTTCGCCAAACAGATGATCGAGGAAGGACTGATTGCCACGCCGCCGATGTTTCAGATTTGCCTAGGTATTCCATGGGGCGCCGATCATACGGTTGATGCCATGAAGGCAATGAAGGATGAGCTGCCGGGCGGCACGAGCTGGGCGGGATTTGGCGTATCTCGCATGCAAATGCCAATGGCGGCTGCCGCAGTGGCGATGGGCGGCAACGTTCGGGTTGGGCTTGAAGATAATCTCTATCTTGATCGTGGCGTTTTGGCGACGAATGCCCAATTGGTTGAGCGCGTCATCGGGATTATTGAGCGTATGGGCGCCCGGGTGCTAACCCCTGCGGAGGCCAGGAAAAAGTTCGGGCTATTGGGAGCGTAAGCCTAATGTGGCCTTTTGCGTCCCATCCCTCATTAAAATTGCATCCTGCCAGTGAAATGAGCGCTCGCGCAAGGGCTAAATTTGGTGATCTGCTTATTGATGGGTTGACGAAATGCTATGGCGAATTGCAGGCGGTGAATGCAATCGATTTGACCGTCCGTGACGGTGAATTTTTAACCCTGCTCGGACCATCGGGCTCGGGTAAAACAACGCTTCTGATGATGATCGCCGGTTTTGTAGAGCCTACATCGGGTCGTATTTTGCTAGACGGTTCCGATATGACGAGCCTGTTACCCGAGCATCGTGATTTTGGTATGGTTTTTCAGGGCTATGCCCTATTTCCGCACATGACGGTGTCGGAGAATATTGCCTATCCACTCGAGATCAGGCGGCATTCGGCTCAGGCTATTAAAGCCCGTGTACAAGAGATGCTTGAGCTCGTGCAGTTGGAAAAGTTGGGTAACCGCTATCCAAGACAATTATCCGGTGGCCAACAACAGCGGGTGGCGCTCGCGCGGGCGCTGTCGTTCAAGCCTCGTCTGCTCTTGCTCGACGAGCCACTCGGTGCATTGGATCGTAAATTGAGGGTCGAAGTTCAAAACCAATTGAAAGATCTTCATACCCGAACGGGAACTACCTTTATCTATGTCACGCATGATCAAGAAGAGGCGTTGTCGATGTCTGATCGCATAGCGATTATGAACCATGGGCAGATCATTCAGCTTGATCAACCCAATGCGTTGTATGAACGGCCCGCATCGGTTTTTGCCGCAAGCTTTTTGGGTAAGAGCAATTTCATTCGTACACGAGTCATTAGCGTTCATAATGCGATGGTGACGTTTGAAGCGGGCGGCTTCCATTTTCAGCAAACGTTTCCAAGCAGTGGTAAAAGCGCCGGAGATGCCGCGTTGTTGGCGATCCGGCCTGAAAAAATCGAGCTGTCGGCTGAAGGTGTCGAGAACGCTTCAACAAACCAGATTAATGCTGAAATCCGGCGTATTTCATATTTTGGAAATGTGCTCGAGATCGAGCTTAATGCACATTCCGTTGGCGAGATTACAGCCAGTGTTCCGGCTTGGCGACAAGAGGGCAGTTATAAGCCTGGTCAGACCGTAACCCTCGGCTGGAACGAGGATGCTGCCGTCATCGTGAGGGACGATGGCGCAGTTGGGGAGGCCTGATCAACTGTTGGTGACAGGTTGCTGAACGGCCGGGGCAATTCTGCCTCGTCCGCCTTAAAGGGAGGGGATAACAATGCAAGATAAGGCATTTTTGAAAGAATTCGTTGCTTCGGGCGCGAAGGATTTTCAGGCGGGCCGTATGGGTCGCCGTGAGTTTCTCGGTCTTTTGGCGCTTGCCGGTGTGCTGCCATCACTGGTAGCTGCGGGTGAGGCGGAAGCAGCGGCCAAGGAAATCGTTTTATGGAACTGGGGTGGCGACGCCGTGAAGTGCCACACCCAATCATTTGGCGAGCCTTTCGCCAAATCGAGTGGATTGGGCTTCCGTATTGACACGTCTGGCCCGCTCCAAGGCAAGATCAAGGAAATGGTTGACGCCAAAAAGGTTACGGCCGACGTGGCGGATGCCGATGCCTTTGATGCCATCGCACTCGGTAAATCAGGGCATCTTGAGCCAATTGATTATACGGTCGTCGATAAGAAAAAAGTTCTCGAGGGATATGCTTATGAGCACGGCCTGTCGGTCGTATTCTACGGCTATGCTTTCATGTATGATACGCAGAAATTCAAGGATAACCCGCCAACGAGTTGGGCTGATTTCTGGGATCTCAAAAAGTATCCCGGTAAACGTTCGCTCTATAAGTGGGGCAATGGTTCGATTGAAGCGGCTTTGATGGCCGATGGCGTTGCCAAGGATAAAGTTTATCCTTGCGATACCGATCGCGCGATCAAGAAAATCAAGGAAATCAAGGCTGATACACTCTATTGGGGTTCGGGCTCGGAAGCTCAGCAAATGATCGTCAATGGCGAAGTATCGATGGGAATGGTCTGGCTCAATCGAGGCAAAGCGGTCGAAGAGGATACCAATGGCCGTTACAAACTCGTAATGAACCAAGCGGTTGCTATGCCAGGTGCCTGGATCGTGCCAAAGGGCAACCCTGCCGGCCGTGAAAACGTCATGAAGTTCTTGGCATCTGTTCAAGATCCTAAGCGTCAGATTGCGATGTTGGAATGCCACGGCATGACACCAGCCAATCCGCAGGCGTTTGATATGATACCTGACAACCTCAAGCGCTTCGCCGTTACATCAAAAGAGAACCTATCGAAGGTGCTTTTGTGTGACGCGAATTGGTGGGCTGATAAAGGTGGCGACGCCGTTAACAAGTTCCTCGACGCCATCGGCTAAGGCCGAATTAGTCTAAGTTAAAGAGGCACCGTCATGCAGATCGGGCGACAGACCTACGGTTACTGGCTCATGACGGCGCCTCTCTTTGTGGTAGTGGTCAGCCTCTATGGCTGGCCTATCCTCTCGATCCTCTGGCTCAGTGTTTCCGAGCCCGCGCCGGGGTTGAGGAATTTTGCCAAACTTTTTGAAGACAACGGTCTTTTACATCTCATTTGGACCACGGTTCGCGTATGTTTGATCACAACCGTGTTGAGTGTTACCGCAGGATATCTCATTGCCTATGTCATGAATTTCGCGCTTGAGGGACAGCGTCGGTGGTTGATGGCGATCTTGTTGTTATCGTTCTGGATATCGGTTCTCGTTCGCGCTTTTGCGTGGTTGACTTTGCTCAGCCGCAATGGCGTTTTGAATAATTTTCTCGTCGGCGCTGGCCTGATTGATGAGCCTATTACTTTTGTCCGCAATGAGTTGGGCGTCTTGATTGGTATGGTGCATTATATGATACCCTATGCGGCCTTACCCTTGTTCACGAATATGCACGGCATTGATGGAAGAATTGCAAGCGCTTCACGCAGTCTTGGCGCCGGACCGTTCACGACGTTTTGGCGCATCTTTTTACCGATGACGCGGCCCGGCATCGTCGCTGCAAGCTCGCTCGTGTTTATCATATCGCTCGGCTTTTATGTGACCCCTGCGATTTTGGGTGGGGGTAAAGTGTTGATGATAGCCGAATACGTCAGCGTGCAAATTTTAGTGACCCAGAAATGGGGTGTCGCGTCGATGCTCGCGACTTTGATGCTCATGGGTGTATTTGGAGTATTGTTAGTTCTTTCGCGGTTCATGAAGCTCTCTGAAGCGTTTGGGGCCCGATGAGCATGGCCCGTAAAAATAGTCTTTTTTCCTTTCGCTCGCTTTTGATCGTTGCATGGATCATGTGCGGTATACTGGTACTGCCAGCGTTGGTGGCTATCCCGGTATCCTTGACGCCAAAGCGGTTTTTATCGTTACCGAGTGGTGAGCTGTCGTTGCAGCATTATGCTACCCTGTTCACCAGTGATCTATGGGTCGGTAGTGCTTGGCAGAGTTTAGTGATCGCGACGAGCTCGATGGTGCTGGCGACCGGTTTGGGCACCTTTTGCGCGGTGGGCCTGTGGCGCGTCTCGTCACGCTTCTCCGAATTGCTTCGGGTTGTGTTGTTGTTGCCGCTGATCATTCCACCCATCATATCGGCTATGGCGTTTTACCGCACATGGGTAAAGCTGGAGCTGATTGATACCTATGCGGGCATGATCGTCGCGCATGCGATTCTATCAAGCCCTATGGTGATGATAAGTGTATCCGCAGCCTTGGCAAATTTTGATGTTCGCCTTGAACAGGCTTCACGCAATCTTGGTGCGTCGGTGACAACCACGTTATGGCGCGTCATTATTCCGGCTATCAAGCCTGGTATTTTTTCAGGGGCCATATTTGCCTTCATCCTGTCGTGGGATGAAACGGTTGTCGCCCTCTTCATCTCGAAATTCGACGTCTACACGCTACCCCGCCGGATGTGGGACGGTATTCGCGAGAACACCGATCCGGCGGTTGCAGCAGCGGCCGTTGTAACCATTTCAATTACACTTATTGCCATGCTACTCGCTTTCTGGATATCGAAGCGATCTGCCCGGCATCTTGAAAGCGCTTAAAAGGAGTTAGTTATGTTTTCGCCGACCAACCACGAACATCAAATGTTACAGGATACCATTCGCCGGTTCGTGGAGAGCGAATTGATGCCCCATGAGGATCTTGTTGATCGGATGGGAGAAGTGCCGGAAGAACTCGGCCGCCAGATTGAATCGCGTGGCAAGGAGGCGGGGCTTTATTCTGCCAATCTTCCCGAATCTGTTGGTGGTGGCGGGCTCGATTACGAATCGATGCGGATCATCGAACGTGAATTTGGCAAAACCACCCATGCATTGCATGCGTGGGTGGCCCGCCCGACGGAGATTTTATTAGGCTGCGAGGGCGATCAAATCGCGCGCTATTTGGATCCCTGTGTTACGGGCGAAAAGCGGGAATTGTTTGCGCTGACAGAGCCGGAGGCAGGCTCCGATATCATGTCAATGAAGAGCAATGCCAAGCGTGATGGCAAGGACTGGATCTTGAACGGTTCGAAGCATTTCATTTCCGGCCCGACCATGCCTGATTTCGCGATTGTGTTTGCGGTGACGGGCATTGATGAATCCCCCCGGGGGTCACGCAAGCGTGTCACGGCGTTTCTCGTTGATGTTGGCACTCCCGGCTTTGATGTCCGCATCGGTAACCGCTCGGTGAGCTACCGTGGTTACAATACCTATGCATTGAGCTTTACGGATGTTCGGCTCGGTCCCGATCAGATCCTTGGCAAGGAAGGCGAAGGATTGGAATTGGCGGGAAAATGGCTCGGTATGGGCCGGGTCTGGGTCGGAGCATCTTGCTGTGGCAAAGCCGAGCGGATGTTTGGCATGGCGGCGGAATGGGCGGCAAGCCGCAAGCAATTCGGGCAATCCATCGGCAAGTTTCAGGGAACAGGATTTAAACTCGCCGATATGGCGGTCGAACTTCGCGCCGCTGACCTTTTGGTGGACGATGCTGTACGCCGCGCCAATGCAGGCACCATGACGGATATCGACGCTTCAATGGTCAAGCTTTATTGCTCTGAAATGTTGCATCGGGTAGCCGACAGCACCGTACAAATTTATGGGGGCATGGGATTGATGGAAGAATTGCCTGTGCAACGCCTCTGGCGTGATTCGCGACTTGAGCGTATCTGGGACGGCACTTCTGAAATTCAGCGTCACATCATCTCCCGTTCTATCCTCCGGCCCCTTGGCGCATGAACCCTCAACAACGCGAAAACCTGTTACGGCTATTAAGTCCGCGCCACGTCGCCGTCATTGGTGGGCGCGATGCGGAAGTGTGCGCGGCAGAATGCGCGCGGATCGGATTTAAAGGTCCGTTCTGGCCCGTCAATCCGAAGCGCAGCGAAATTGGTGGGCATCGATGCTACGCGTCTGTCGATGATTTGCCGGAAGCGCCCGATGCGGTGTTTTTGGCTGTCCCGCGTGAGCCGGCGATTGAAGCTCTCAAGAAGCTTGCGGCGATGGGTGCTGGTGGCGTTGTTTGCTACACGGCAGGCTTTGGCGAAACGGGTATCGATGGGGCGGCAATGGAGGCACGCCTTCTCGAAGCTGCGGGTGATATGGCGCTTGTTGGCCCTAATTGTTATGGCATCATCAATTACGTCGATAAAGTAGCTTTGTGGCCATTTACCCATGGCGGTGATTGCCCGGGGTATGGTGCCGCCATCATCACACAAAGCGGAATGTTGTCTTCCGATTTTACCATGAGCCAACGCTCTGCGCCGTTTGCCTATATGGTGTCGGCGGGCAATCAATCGGCTATTCGAATTGAAGATTTTATTGATGCGCTGTGCGACCGAGAGGAAGTACGCGCCTTTGGCCTTCACATCGAGGGCATTAAGGATATTGCGCGCTTTGAAGCGGTTGCCAGAAAGGCGCTTGCTGTGGGCAAGCCCATTGTCGCGTTAAAGACGGGCACCTCGCAATTGGGCTCGGCATTGACAGTGAGCCACACGGGCTCTCTCTCAGGTACGGAAGCGCTCTATGACGCGTTGTTTGATCGGCTTGGAATTGTCAAAGTAACGAGTCCCGCTCAATTGCTTGAAACCGTTAAGTTGTTCTCGGTTGCAGGTGTCCCGAAGGGCAAACGTGTTGCCGCACTTACGTGCTCGGGCGGTGGGGCGACGATGCTTGCCGATCATGCCGAGCGGGTCGGGTTGAGTTTCCCGAGCCCCGTCGAAAGAGTTGCAAATGAGTTGCGTTGCCTATTACCGCTCACCGCAACTGTTTCTAATCCGCTTGACTACACAACGCCGATCTGGGGCATCCCAGAAAAAACCTTACCCGTTTTTTCGACGTTTTTTGATGGCTCGTATGATGCAGCGTTGATCGTTCAGGATTATCCGGCGACGGGACTTGACGAGAGCAAACCCTATTATCGCGCCGATACGAAGACCTTTATTGCCGCCGCCAAAGCGCGCGGTATGATGGCTGTGGTTCGCAGTACATTATCGGAAAATCTTGATCAGGAAACGCGCGCCTTCCTCGTTGGTGAAGGCGTGGCCCCGATGCAAGGCATGCATGAATGTTTGAATGCGTTGGCCTCGGGCGCTTGGTATAGCAGTCGTCGTGCTGAGATATTGCAATCTTTAACCCTGCCTTTAAAAATGGGGGGTATACGCTCCGCGCATTTGATCGATGAGGCCGCGGGCAAAGATATTCTCGATTCTGCCGGTATCGTGACGCCCAAGCGGCGTATTATTGATGTCGCGGGTGCCGCCAAAGGAGCGTCAGAGATCGGCTTTCCCTTGGTACTTAAAATGGTGAGCGCAGCACTTCCCCATAAGACGGAGGCCGGAGCCGTTAGACTTGGGCTTGCAGATAGTGCGTCCGTTGGTACAGCCATTGAGCAAATGCGTACCGATGTTTTAGCCTATAATCCGCACGCGCTTACTGATCGATTTATGCTGGAAGCAATGGCCCCAAAGCCTATTTGCGAATTGATGGTAGGCATTCGACGTGACCCTCAATTTGGTTTTGCGATGACGTTGGCCACCGGCGGCGTACTGGTCGAATTGTTGGAAGATGCAACCACGCTCTTGCTACCCGCTTCGCGTGCCGATTTTGCGACCGCGCTATCGCGCATCAAACTTTCAAAATTGATCGATGGATATCGCGGCAAAGCAGGGGCGGATCGTGCCGCTATATTGGATGGACTCGAGCGCCTCACAGCGCTCGTGCTGGATGGAGATAAAGGCATCGAGGAGATCGAAATCAACCCGCTCTTCCTCTTGACCGACGGCATCGTCGCCGTTGATGTGCTGATCCAGATCGCGGACTGATCGCATTCAGCGCATCACAAATGGATTGGCCATCGGCTCGTCCGATGTGTTGATCCAGACCGTTTTGGGCCGTGTGTAATCCATGATAGCTTGCAAACCGCTTTCGCGCCCATAGCCGGACTCCTTAAAGCCGCCAAACTCGGCGATAGGCGACACTGCGCGATAGGTGTTGACCCAAACAATACCCGCGCGTACCGCTTTCGCTACGCGTAACGAAAGGGCCGAGTTTTTTGTAAAAATACCGGCAGCCAATCCGTACTTGGTGTCATTGGCGAGGTCTATCACCTGCTCCTCCGAGGAAAACCGGAGGACGCTCAACACCGGCCCGAAAAGCTCGGTATCTACAATCCGCATTTTCTGGCTTTTGCAGGCAATAATTGTGGGCTCGTAAAAAAGGCCCTGATTGTGGCCGGGTGGACGACGACCACCGGCCAGCACCTCGCCACCCTCTTCAATAGCGAATGCCACTTCTTTTTCAATTCGATCAATCTGACCTTGGGTGGCTAGTGGCCCCATCTGGGTATCCTCTTCCAGCGGATCGCCGATGCGAATTGCTTTCGTGCGGGCCACCATTTTATCCAAAAATGCATCAGCAATTTTGTCGTGAAGATAGAGCCGCGAGCCGGCCACGCAGCTCTGACCGGATGCACCAAAAATACCTGCGATTGAACCGTTCACGGCACTCTCGATATCAGCATCGTCGAAAACAATGAAAGGTGATTTCCCGCCAAGTTCGAGTGAAATCTGGGCAAAATTATTGGCCGAATTGCGGATGACATGGCGCGCCGATTCAGGCCCACCTGTAAAGCTCACTCGCTGAACAAGAGGGTGCGACGTCAATACGCGCCCGCAGGGGTCGCCATGGCCGCATACGATGTTAACAACACCCGGTGGGAAGCCTGCCTTCTCGATCAATCGACCAAATTCAAGCATGGGGGCCGAGGCGTGTTCGGATGCCTTGAGCACAATCGTATTACCGGCAGCCAAAGCGGGGCCGACTTTGACGGCTGTGAGAAAGAGTTGGGAATTCCAAGGCACTACGGCTGCTACAACACCAAGCGGTTCGCGGAGCGTCATGGCGATCATGTCGGGCTTGTCGATCGGCAGTGTCGCGCCCTGAATTTTGTCGGCGCATCCGGCGTAATAATGGAAAAATTCGGCAATATATTTTGCCTGCCAGCGAGTCTCTTTGAGCATCTTGCCGGTGTCGATGGTTTCGGTGCGGCCAAGCAGCTCAGAATGCTCAGCCAACAGATCGGCCAGCCGCCGTAAATATTTCCCACGCGCCGTTGGCAAAGCCTTCGCCCATTCGCCCTCGCTGAAGGCACGGTGGGCTGCTTCTACCGCTCGGTTGACGTCTGCAGCTGTTGCTTCCGGAATAACAGCCCAAGCTTCGCCCGTGGCAGGGTTGAAACTTTCAAAAGAACCGCCATCGCTTGAATCAACCCATTGTCCGTCGATCAGCATCTTGTAGTGTGTTTTAGTACTCATGGCAGCTCATCTCCCGTTTTGTCCTTTGCTAAAAATCTAGAATCTCGTCAAACTGGTTTGCTTAATTTTTCGTCGCTGGTTGACGAAAAATTTGCGGGTTTCAGACTTGGCTCTCGCTTACATTCATTTCCAAAGAATGAGGGAATAACCCATGGCCGGCAAGCGCATAATCGGTGGACCACTCGTTATAGGCGGACGCACGCTGTCCTTATCGCGTGCCGTGCGGGCTGGTGACTTTGTTTTCCTAACCGGTCAAATCCCCTTCAAGAACGGCCAGGTGATGACCGAAGGCACAGTGGAAGAACAGACCCGCGCAGTGCTTGATGATATTAAAGCGACCTTGGACGAGGCGGGGTGCCAACTGTCCGACGTGGTTAAGGCGATGGTCTGGTTGCGTGATCGTGCGGATTTTCCAGGCTTTAATGCGGTTTATGGCGAGTATTTTCCGTCGGAACCACCGGCACGTTCGGCGGTAATCAGCGAGTTGCTGGTGGATGTTCGGGTTGAGATCGAAGTCTTGGCGTATTGCCCGACGTAAATTGAAATTGGTAAGGGTGCTGATGGGTACGGCTTTTTCGGATATGGGCGGCGCAAGGCCTGTTGTTATTTTGATCCACGGCCTTGGTCTTGATCGTCACATGTGGCGATGGCAGTTGGATGAGCTGTCAGATCATTATCGGGTTGTGACGTATGACCTTTTGGGTCATTGCGAAACCCCTCGTTCCCCTGTGACGCATGATCTAAAAGTGTTTTCAGCGCAGCTGCTTGCTTTGATGGATCAGTTGCAGATTAAAAAGGCAGCCATTTTCGGATTTTCGCTGGGTGGAATGATTGCGCGCCGATTTGCAATGGACCATTCGGAGAGGGTATGGGCACTTGGTGTGCTTCATTCCGCCTATCGTCGTGACCAGCAGGCACAAGATGCCATTCGCGCGCGCGCTGAATTGACAGCAGTCGAGGGACCGGGAGCAACGGTGGAGGCTGCTTTGGCCCGCTGGTTGTCGGATTCATTTCGGACGCAAAATCCCGATATTGCCGATCTAATTCGCAAAACTGTCCGTTCCCATCCCAAAGACATCTATTCAGAGAATTATCGCGTGTTGGTCGATGGTGTCGAAGAATTGGTGGCTCCTATGTCTCCGCTTACGGTGCCAACGCTAGTGATGACGGGCGATGAGGACTATGGCAATTCGCCCGAGATGTCGCATGCGATAGCATCAGAAATTCCGGGGGCAAAAACCGTTATTCTGAAAGGTTTGCGCCATCTGGCCATGATAGAGTCACCGGAGCGATTCAATGCCGAATTATTGTCATTTCTTGATGATGTTACGAAAAAGGGGCTGGTATGACGACACCGATTGATCCACGGGAATTTCGTCGTGCCTTAGGGCAATTTGGTACCGGTGTGACGGTCATCACGACATGCGAGCCGGACGGCACGCCGCGCGGCTTCACTGCCAATTCGTTCTCCTCCGTTTCACTTAATCCACCGCTCGTGTCTGTATGTGTGGCGTCGACGGCAGCAAGTGCCGCAGTTTTTAAAACAGCCCCTTGGTTTTCGATTAATATCCTTGCCGAAGAACAACGTGATGTTTCCAATGTTTTCGCGACCCAGCGGCCGGACAAATTTTTGGTGACCGAGTGGAAGTTGGGTAAAACGGGCATGCCTTTGATATCAGGGACTTTGGTGGCGTTTGAATGCAGCCAACACACGGTAATTGAGGCTGGCGATCACTTGATCTTGATCGGTCGTGTTGAGGCTTTCGAAACTCGCGAGGGGTGGCCGCTTCTCTATTATCGTGGTGCCTATCAAACTATGGAGCGAGTACCATCGGAGACTACATCGTAATCGTAATGTAAAGCGAAGGGCCGGCGTGGCCTGAGAGCATAGTTGCTTGAGTGATAATTAAACCGGAAAGGCACAAAGACCATGAAGCTCGAAGTTCGTAAAATCGTTGCCTATGAAGAAGAAGTGTTTTTAGAAGGCGGTCGGTTGTGCACACCACCATTACATCTTTTTGGCGTGGCCGCGGTGGTTAAAAACCCATGGGCCGGACGTGGCTATGTTGAAGATTTAAAGCCCGAAATTCGCGCCTTTGGACCGGTACTTGGCAAAGAACTGACCGACCGCATCATTAAATTGGCGGGCGGCGGTGATAAAATCGAGGCTTATGGAAAAGCGGCAATGTCGGGTCTTGATTGCGAATTGGAGCATGCATCTGCGCTGATCCATACGCTTCATTACGGCAATTTTTATCGTCAGGCTGTTGATGCCAAGAGCTATCTCGGTTTTACGAATACCCGTGGCCCCGCCAACACGCAGCTTCAAATTCCATTGATGGATAAAAATGATACGGGCCGCCGCTCGCATTATTTGACTGTTCAGTTCTCCATAGCCGATGCACCTGCCGATGATGAGGTCCTCGTGGCGTTTGGCGGATCAACGGGGGGGCGTCCACACCATCGGATTGGTGACCGCTACCAGGATTTGGCCGAGATTGGTGCCGATGTCGAAAACCCAGCAAAGCTGGTTTGATTGACGGTTGAGAAAAATTAAGGAGGGGCTGCGATGAGTTCCGATATGGTAATGCAATCCCTTCTCTCGATGGCTGACCTCGAGGCCAGTGTCATTCCGGCCAGCGCGCGGGCTATGGCGCGTTTCTCGTTGTTCGATTGGCTGGTTGTCGCGCGAGCGGGGATCAATGAACCGGTGGCTTGTATCGTAAGGGACTTTGTTCTTGAGGAAGGCGGCAAGCCATTGGCTAGCGTCTTTGGCACATCGTTAAAAGTTCCACCCCGTGCGGCTGCCCTTGCCAATGGTACGATTTCTCACGCACTTGATTACGATGATACGCATTTTGCACATGTCGGCCACCCATCAGTCGGGATAATGCCAGCAACCTTTGCTGTGGCCGAGACCAATGACCGTTCCGCGTCCGAAATTGTCGATGCTTTTTTACTTGGTGCGGAGGCCTCATGCCGCATCGGTATGGCGTTGGGTCGCCAGCATTATGAGAAGGGCTTTCATCAAACGGCAACGGCGGGAGCTTTTGGCGCAACCGTTGCGGCAGGACGCTTACTGGGCCTTAATCGTGCGGCCATGCGACAGGCGCTCAGCCTCGTCAGCACGCGGGCGTCAGGTCTCAAATCGCAATTTGGTACAATGGGTAAACCGTTTAACGCGGGCATTTCGGCATCCAATGGAGTCGAGGCTGCCGAGCTAGCCCGACGGGGCTTCGTGTCAGCGGATGATGGCATTGGCGGTGTGCAGGGCTTTATCGAGACACATACCGGTCAGCCCAACGGAGCCGAGGTGTGGGCCAATCCGCCACCCCATCATTTTGTATTTGAGGAGATCAAATACAAACTGCATGCCTGCTGCCATGGAACGCATGCGATGATTGAGGCCTTGTTGGCAGATGCAAGAATGTATCCGACGGCCCCTGACGATGTGATTGAAGTCACATTGACCGTCAATCCGCGTTGGCTGCGGGTGTGCGATATCAAGTCACCGCGAACAGGTCTTGAAGTTAAGTTCAGTTATGCCTTTTTAGCTGCCATGGTTTTTTGCGGCATCGATACGTCTAGTGACGCTACTTATGAGGATGCGCTGTGCAGTGATCGGCGTTTGATTGAGTTTGCCAAAAAAGTGCGCGTTACAGGCGATTCAAGTGTCGGTGATATGGACACGCGCGGGGTCATTTCGCTTGCATCGCAGCACAAACGCGACATTGCGCACGATCTATCGCGGCGGCTTCCCGCTTCGGTGATTGAAACCGGGTTGAGAAAAAAGGCCACCGCTTTATTGGGGCCGCATGAAGCTGACCGGCTCTGGAGCGCAATCAGTACTTTAGAAAAGTTCTCTGCGCGTGGTCTCGCAGCCTTTATGAACGGATAGTCCATGTTAGATGATGCGGCCCTTAAAGAACGATTCAGCCCTTGGGTCGGTCGGCAATTCCGTAGCGAGGACGTTATTGATACTCGCCTTGTAAACCATTTTTTGACTACCTTAGCGCCCTTTCATGCTTCCAAATCCACTGTACCGCCGGGCATATTTTGGTGCCTTGGGCCTGCCGTTTTACCAAGTACCCTTCTTGGGGATGATGGCCATCCGCGCACCGGTTTGCTGGTGCCGGATTTACCGTTTCCCAGAAGAATGTGGGCCGGTGGAGAACTCGTTTTTCACGGCGAATTTTCGTCTGATCGCATCATCGTGAAAATAAGCACGATAGCCGATATTGTTTTCAAGACAGGAAGCACGGGACGTTTGGGTTTTGTAACCTTGCGCCATGATTATTTCGAGGGTGACCGCCTTGTGTTGGAGGAGCGGCAAGATATCGTTTTTCGTGAGCTTGCAACGCATTCAGCCATTGTTGCAAATGAATTGTCCATTGCGTCGATTGAACCAAAACTAGACCGCTGGGTGGTCACTACCGATCCTGTGCTGTTGTTTCGCTATTCGGCACTTACCATGAATGGTCATCGTATTCACTACGACTACGTTTATGCCACCGAGGTGGAAGGCTATGCTGATCTTGTGGTGCATGGGCCTTTGCAGGCTACCTTGATGTTGACACTCGCTACCGAAAAGCTCGGCCATTTACCGAAACGGTTCAACTATCGTGGACTTGCGCCGCTGACATGCGGTACGGCCATTGCCGTTGACGTTCAGGTATCTGACGGGGCCTACCTCGAAACCTCGATAACATCCCAATATGGTATACGCACGATGACGGCAAAGGTTGAGCGCTAGATATCAGGTTCATCGCCCATTATAGCCGATCAACCTGATGTATTCGGTACGTTTCTTGTTAGCGAAAAGCTGGGATCACGTTTTTTATAAACAGTTCAAGTGACCGCTTTTGCTCTTTTAAGCCCAAGCCCATGCTGGCGTAATAGATGAAATCATCAACACCCAAATCCTCATATGGTTTTAATTTTGCGATCACTTCGTCGGGCGTTCCGAACATCAGATTTTTTGAAAGCATCTGCGAATCATATTCGGTGCGGTTGGCCAGTTCGTTAAGCGGAATTTGTTTCGGAAAACCGTCCTTTACATCACCGAGATTTTTAAACAGGTTTTCAAATTGGCCAAGTACCGTTTGAACGGCGCGTACGGGTACTTCCCAATCCTCTTTAAGGTCGTAAACGGCCGTGTGCCGCATCATTGCAAAGGTCGGGCGTGGCTTACCCGGATTATTTGCCATCGCCTCAGCCAAACGACTAGCATAGAGTTCGGCCTCCGACATATCGCGCGTCAACGGCCAAGACATGATGTGACATCCATTCTTGACAGAAAAATCATAGGTGATCGGCGCACGTGCAGCAACCCAGATAGGGGGATGCGGCTTCTGTAATGGCTTCGGCACGGAGGTCGACGTCGGGAAGTTCCAGAACGTTCCCTCATGCGCGTAATCTCCTTCCCATAGTTTGAGAATGGCGGGCAGCATTTCCTGCATATATTGCCAAGCGTCGGTTTGCTTGAGGCCCGGATGCATGCGATCAAACTCGCGTTGATATGCGCCTGAGCCGATACCGAATTCAAGGCGTCCGCCGCTGATCAAATCACACATTGCTGCTTCGCCGGCGAGCTTGATCGGATGCCAATAGGGCGCCGCTACGACTGCAGTGCCAAGCCGAATTCGGTTGGTGTGCGAACCCCACCAGGCGAGCAATTGAAACGGATCGGGAGCAATCGTCATTTCAAGCGCATGGTGCTCTGCAGCCCATACGATGTTGAAGCCACCCTCATCGGCCATCTGTACCATTTCGAGGGTATGTCGTGCCACTTCTTCCATGCCAATGCTGGCATCCATACGTTCCATATTGATGGCAAGTTGGAATTTCATGCTGTGGCGCTCCTTATTGTTACTGAATTTGGCTACTATAGTGATGGCAGAAATTACTATTTGGAAAGAAAAATATTTAGTATGTTTAATGCAAAATTATTGCATCAACATTTGTATCGTTTATCGTCAAACGCGTTGGGCATATCATTTAAAAAACACCTGTTTTGAGGATTTTAAATTTGAATTTAGTCAATTTACAAACTTTTCTCAAAATCATCGAAACCGGAAATCTGGTTCGCGCCTCGGTGGCGCTCAATGTCACGCAATCGACGGTGACCGCCCGCCTTAAACAGCTCGAAGAAGAGCTTGGCCAACCTCTGTTACACCGGCACAAGACGGGCGTCGCTCTTACTAATCCGGGTCATAAGTTGAAGACTTATGCCGAGGTAATGATGGGGCTATGGCGGCAAATCCGCTTGGATGTCTCCCTGCCTAAGGAAATTGATGGCATTTGCAACTTGGGATGCGAGCCTGATCTATGGGGCAGCCTAGGGCGGGAGGTTACCGGGCAAATCCTCGACTTGCAGATGCGGACCTTGCTTTCGATTGTTCCGGGTGATGCTGTGGCGCTTGATAAAATGTTGGCGACCCGGACGATCGAGGCGGCCATCAGCTATACTCCGCTGACTGGCAATGGCCGGACGGTGCGAAAGGTGGCTAAGGAAAATTTAGTGCTCTATTCTAACCGGCACGAAACGTCGCCGCGCGCCGATCCGCTCTACATCTTCGTGGATCTGGGCGAGAAATTTCGAACCGCACATACGGCAGCCTATTCCGATGCAGGGGTTGCCAAATCAAGCTATGGGTCACCGGTGTGGGCGATTGATCATATCTTGCGCTATGGCGGCTCCGCCTATTTGCCAGAGCATTTGGCCGAGCCTTATTATCAGCGTGGCGATTTTTTTAAAGTACCCGACACGCCGATTTTTGACCGCGACATCTATTTTGCCATGCTCAGCGACGAGAGCGACGTCTGGCAACGCATCTCGCCTCTTATCGACGCGTTGCAAGCTGCCGTTGAGAAAGCCCCGTGAGTAGTTGATACAAGGGCGTATTAGGGAGGATGGGCCAACGAAAATGGACCGATGTCACTACGCAACATGTCTTCGAGTACCACGACATAATAACCGAGATGCGAGGAATAATGGCGTATCGAATCTGAGGTCGTTGCCTTTTGGTAATGGCAACACCCAGATTTTATATTATGAAAAGAATAGATGGCTTTCGTTGCGTTCCCAGGCAATGCGGATATGTTTTTGGGCTAAACTACCGATCATTGAGCGCTCAGGTATTCGCATTATCAGGGTTTCACCCCATTTTGTTGCAAGGTAGAGTGAAACACTCTCTCCGAGAAACGTAACATCCAACACGACAACTTCGAGGCCAATTTCATCGTCTTTTGCCAGCCGGATTGATTGCGGCCTAATCATTATTTCGCAAGTTTGTGTTGCGCCAAAAAGTGAATGTTGTAGCGGAATTTTATCAAAGAGTGTCCCATCAGGCATTGTGATGATAGCTTCATCACGTCCGACGGCGCTGACCTGTTCAACCCGAAGAAAATTACTATCACCAACGAAGCCAGCGACAAATCGAGTTTTAGGACTGCGATACAGCTCAGTGCCGGAGCCAATCTGTTCAATGCGGCCATGGTTAAAAACAGCGATCCGGTCAGATAAGCGAAGGGCTTCCTCCTGATCATGTGTGACATACAAGATTGTAACGCCAGTCTGTTGGTGAATCCTGCGTATTTCGATTTGAAGGTCATCGCGCAATTTTTTATCGAGGGCTGAAAGAGGCTCGTCCATAAGCAAAACGGGGGGATCATAAGCGAGAGCTCGCGCAAGGGCTACGCGCTGCTGCTGGCCCCCTGAGAGTTGCGAAGGCATCCTGTGCTCGAAACCTTCTAGCCTTACCAAAGCAATCATTTCCTTTACTCGGGCGCTAATCTCAGCCGCACTTCTCCTTCGGACACGGAGTGGAAATGCAATATTTTCGCTGATCGTCAGATGAGGAAATAACGTATATCTTTGAAAAACCATGCCGATGTTTCGTTTGTGCGACGGGATGGAAAGAATAGACTTTCCCTCAATTCGAATGTCACCTTCTGTTGGTATGTCAAAACCGGCAATGGCATAAAGCGTCGTGCTTTTTCCTGATCCTGATGGGCCTAAAAAAGTAAGGAACTCGCCCTTCGAGAGGCTAAGGGAAACATTATCAACCGCAACAACATCCCCAAATGTTTTTTTGAAACCTTCAACGGAGAGAAAAGACTGACTCATCGGGTAAGGGACTTTCTAAAAACGCCTGCAAAAACAATGAGAGCGAGTGTTAACAGCACAAGGAGAGATGATGCTGCTGCAATGGTAGGTGTTAGTTCTTGTCGCAATGCACCCCAAATCACCACGGGCAGCGTCTGAAGTGTGGGGCTCGCCATGAAGATGGCTACAACGACTTCGTCCCAGGAGATGAGAAACGAGAACAAGGCTGCTGATAAAATTCCAAGACGTATCGACGGAAGGGTGATTTTAATTACCGCTTGTATGGGAGAGGCACCGCATAAAATTGCTGCGTCTTCGATGGATTTATCGAACCTTTCGAGTGAATTTGTTATCGAGATAAAGGCAAAAGGAAACGCCAAAATCGTGTGTGCAATAACAAATCCGATAAAGGTTCCACCCAAACCAATTCGAAGAAAAAGCATGTAAATGGCAACTGAAAAGACCACTACAGGTAAAATCATGGGTGTCATAAAAAGTGTTCGCAGAAGAAATTTTCCTGGAAAGGTTCCACGAACAATAGAAAAACTTGCTGACAATCCAAGCAGAACTGAACTGACCATCACAACGACGGCAATTTGAAAGCTTGTCGTAGCGGCATTAATCCAGCGCGGCTCAGAAAAAAATTGTTGGTACCACTTTATCGTCCAAGAGGGGGGAGGAAAAATCAACCACGGCGAAGAACCAAATGATAAGGCACCGATGAATAAAATCGGGACGATCAGAAATAGGCAAATAAGAAGGGTTATCGCCCAGAGAAAAACCTTCAATGAACCCATTCTGTCATAGCTAAGGAGCATTAGCGTGCCCCCATTAGTGAGCCACCGAAATAGCGCATTTGAATGGCAAAGAGGGCCAAGGTTACACTCAGAAGAATAAAGGCTGCGGCACCACCGAGGCCCCAGTTCAAAAGCGATTGAATAAGTTGAGAAATCATCCCTGCTAACATCATATTATTGGCTCCACCCAGCAAGGCTGGGGTTACAAAATAGCCAAGTGACATAACAAATACCATCAGACTGCCAGAGAGGGCACCGCTAGCCGAGAGCGGTAGTAAAACTCTTCGGAAGGCTTGCCAGCGTCCTGCACCGCACAGGGCCGCCGCTTGAAGGATGGCAGGATCGATGGTTCTCAGCGTAGCGTGCATGGGCAGAATGATGAAGGGCAACATAATATAGACCATGCCGATACAGACACCGATAAGATTGTTTACCAAAGGTAATGGCTCAGAAATAAATCCATACCCCAGCAAGAATTTATTGATCACGCCGGTACGTTGCAGCAGCACCATCCACGCATAAGTTCGCGCAAGTAGATTGGTCCACATGGATAGAAGGATAATAGCAAATATCACCATACTTTTGCGCGGTGGTAGAACCGACAGCAGCCAGGCAACAGGATAACCGAGAAACAGCGAAATAGAGGTGACGAGGCCAGCCACTAAGAAGGTGTTGTAAAGCACTCGTGAATACGTGCTCGTCAAAAACAGTTCACGGTAATTTTGCAAACCAAATTCAGGTTCGGTCACACTGCGTAGTAGGAGGGCAATGACAGGCACAACAAAAAACAAAACGAGCAGAAAAAGACTCGGTAATGCCATACCCAGCCCGCGGGTGCCGAAAAAAGGCGCAGAATTTTTATAGGCCGTTGTTGTCATCAGAAAATAGGCTCACACGAAAAAGGCGGGAGGTTTCCCTCCCGCTTTATGATTTTTATTTAGCCTGCCAGTCATACCAGCGTTTTGCGATTTCATCGCGATGTTCTGCCCAGTAATCCATGTTCAGATTGATCTGACCATCCGTATGGGAGTCAGGTAGAGCCTTAACAGCTGCAGCATCCATTTTGGCCTTCGAGTCAACATTGATCGGCGACAAGGTTGTTAAGGTTGAAAGGTTAGCCTGAACATCGGAGCTAGTCGCATTCGCAAGATATTTCATTGCGGCTTCTTTGTTTTTAGAACCTTTAGGAACAACCAGAACGTCTGCTGCCGTTAGGTTTTGACCCCAAGCGGTATCGACATTGCCGCCCTTTTGCTGAATGGCAAAAATTCGACCGTTCCAGAACATTCCGATGGGTGCCTCACCTGAAGCAAGGAGTTGTTGACCTTCCGCGCCACTTCCCCACCAAATAATATCCTTTTTAATGGTATCCAGCTTTTTGAAAGCCCTGTCTAAATCAAGTGGATAGAGCTTGTCCGCAGAAACCCCGTCGGCAAGCAATGCAATTTCTAGGGAGCCAGGAGCGGACCATTTATAAAAAGTCCGTTTGCCAGGGAATTTTTTTGTATCAAACAAATCGGCCCAGCTTTTTGGAGACTCTTTAAGGACATCTTTATTATACCCGATCACAAAGGAATAGTAGAAGCTTCCTACAAAATGGTCTGCCACGAACCGTGGATCAATCTTGCTGCGGTCGACAACTTTGAAATCAATCGGCTCAAGCAATCCTTGCTTGGCTGCAGCAATCGCGAAGTCCATTTCAACATCGACAACATCCCATGACACATTGCCGCTTTCGACCATAGCCTTAAGCTTGCCGTAATCGGTAGGGCCATCTTGTAAGACCTTGATTCCGCTTTTGGCTGTAAATGTATCCGCCTCCGCTGTCTTTTGGGCTTCTTGAGTCGTTCCACCCCAAGCTGTGAATACCATCGGGTCAGCAGCGCTTGCAGCAAATGAAGAGCTGTAAACGAGAGCCGTAGCTAAAAGTAGTTTCTTGAGCATTTTCAATCCCCTAATTTTTGACGTTTTGTCTAGTCGAGATTGCTTAGCCAGAACGTCACGATCATCCATCATCTGGATCCAGCACCAAACGAGTGTATCAGAAGAAGATAAACTAACGCAATTAACAAAAATTCGCTAAAAATATAATCAAATCGACATTTAAATAGGTTAGGCTTTTGAAATAATTATTATGATTTTTAAGCAAAACTGCACTCGTTGGACAGATTTTGACACGTTTTCAGCTACTTTCTGGATCTTTTTTGTTAGGTTTAACTTTATGCCAATAAAAAAAGCGGTGTTGGACCACTGGCGATTATGGAACATCATCAACAAAGTCTCGACACAGCACTCGGCTTCAATCGCATTCGAAAGTTGCCAGGACCTGACCTTTCGGTTGGAAAAATTTATAATTTCAATAGAAAAAATTGAGCTCTTTCATAATGGAATGTATCTGATATCGGTGCATTATATCTTGAGAACGTGCTCGGCTAGTTTAAACAGGTTTGCGGCTACAGATACGTAGAAGCCAATATAAAGATTGTCAAAAAAGATAAATTATAGAATAAATTCAATGAGATAAACGTTATCTTCTTCATATCTACTGGTGCGCCAAT
>Ga0114964_10000561_pt1 | contig 28733 bp, 24 predicted proteins | sample C_131016_MF_Meta_FD_92638 | JGI IMG/M metagenome (GOLD analysis project Ga0114964, IMG submission 92638) | Freshwater microbial communities from Lake Croche, Canada to study carbon cycling - C_131016_MF_MetaG | ecosystem: Environmental > Aquatic > Freshwater > Lake | place: Lake Croche, Canada...
CTTGGTGACGGTCTGCTCCAGGTTGCCGCCCGCGCCGGTGAACTTGCCGGTGTTGACGTCGACGACCGTCATGGCCTCGGTGCGGTCGATCACCAGCGTGCCGCCCGACGGCAACCACACCTTGCGGTCCATCGCCTTGGCTAATTGCTCGTCGATGCGGTATACCGCGAACACATCGGGGCCATCGGCACCGCCTGCAGGATCGTACTTGTTGACCTTCGAAACCAGTTCGGGTGCAACGGAATTGACGTATTCGGTGATGGTGGTCCAGGCGCTGTCACCTGCGACGACCAGTCCGGAGAAGTCCTCGTTGAACAGATCGCGGATCACCTTGACCAGTACGTCGGGCTCTTCGTAGAGAGCCACCGCCGCACCGGCGGCCTTGGCCTTGATCACTTCGGCTTGCTCGGCGATCGAAACCCAGCGTTCCTGCAACCGGGTGACATCGCCGCGGATGTCTTCTTCCTTGACGCCTTCGGATGCCGTGCGGATGATCACACCGGCGTCGGCGGGCACCACTTCGCGCAGGATCTCCTTGAGCCGCTGACGTTCGGTGTCGGGAAGCTTGCGGCTGATGCCGGTGGACGACGCGCCCGGCACATAGACGAGGTATCGGCCCGCCAGTGACAACTGCGTGGTGAGCCGGGCGCCCTTGTGTCCGACCGGGTCCTTGCTGACCTGGACGACGACATAATCGCCGGGCTTGAGGGCCTGCTCGATCTTGCGACTGGCCCCACCGAGTCCGGCCGCCTCCCAGTTGACCTCACCGGCGTAGAGCACGCCGTTGCGACCGCGACCGATGTCGACGAATGCGGCTTCCATCGACGGCAATACGTTCTGCACGATGCCGAGGTAGATATTGCCGACCAGCGACGCAGACGCGGCCGAGGTGACGAAGTGTTCGACGACGATGCCGTCCTCGAGAACCGCGATCTGGGTGTAGCGCGCGCCTTCATGCGGCGCCTCGGTGCGCACCTTCTCCCGAACGACCATGACCCGGTCGACCGCCTCGCGGCGGGCCAGGAACTCGGCCTCGGAAAGGATCGGCGGGCGCCGGCGACCGGCGTCGCGGCCATCGCGGCGACGCTGCCGCTTCGCTTCCAGGCGGGTGGAACCGCTGATGCCCTGGATCTCGCCGGACTCGCGATCAGCCTTCTGTCGCGGGGCGCGCTCATGCACCACGGTGTTGGGCGGGTCGTCGGACCCAGACTCGGCGTCGTCCCCGGTACCCGACTTGCGACGACGACGGCGACGGCGGCGGCGTGTCGCGCCCTCGCCGGTTGCCGACTCATCATCGCCGGCGTCGTCGTCGGCCTCGGTCTCGGCGCGGTCCTCGGTGGAATCATCGTCTGAGACGGCAGGCCGCTCGGAGTCCTCGTCCTCACCCTCGCCGGCCAGTTCACCCCGGCCGCGACCACGACCACGGCGACCGCGTCGGCGGCGCCGGTTGGCGGGACGTTCAGCGGAATCGCCATCGTCGTCATCGTCGTCGTTCTCATCGGCGGCGTTCTCATCAGCGGCGTTCTCGTCGTTGACAGCGGATTCGTCATCGGTGCCGGTGATCACGACGGGCTGTGGCGCGACGAACAGCGGCATGTACGCGGGCACCTCGACGACAGGCACCTCCACGACAGGCGCCTCCACGGTCGAATCGGCGGCCAGCAGTTCGCGCACCCGCTCGGCCTCGGCCGCATCGACGCTGGACTGGGCACTGCGGGCGCGCCCGTCAATGTGCACGAGTGCATCGAGAACCCGCCTGCTGGTCGTACCCAGCGCGCGGGCGAGTGTGTGAACCCTCATCCGCTCGGGCGCGGGGGGTTCATCAGGCTCCTCCGATGCGACCGTTACCGGCGGCTGCCACTGCAACGGGCTGTCGGACAAATACTGGGTGCCATCATCATCGGCCACTGAGCCTCCTCAAGCCCCCGGGCGCGTCGTACTGACGCGGCCACGCGAGGGCTAACGCTTTGTCCCGGGTCGTTACCCGGGCTCGTTGTCTGTTTGGTCTGAATGACGACTGTCAACGGTCCGCGCCGCACCGCAGGCCGCGATGGTCGCGCACGTCTCGAAATCTCATTCCGGGCGCCCGTTGCCGGACGGCCGCCCTCAGTATCCCACACCCGCGGCCGAGCCCGAGACTCGGTCAGCCAGCCGGGAACCAGAGTTCGATTTCGCGGGCGGCCGATTCCGCCGAGTCGGAACCATGCACCAGGTTGAACTGGGTCTCCAGGCCCAGATCACCCCGGATCGTGCCGGGAGTCGCCTTGTCCACCGGATCCGTCCCACCGGCGATCTGGCGGAACGCCGCGACGGCGCGGGGGCCCTCGAGAACGGCCGCTACGACCGGTCCGGAGGTGATGAACTCCAGCAGCGAACCGAAGAACGACTTGTCCGCATGCTCGGCATAGTGCGCGCGGGCCAGCGCATCGTCGACGCTCTTGAGTTCGAGCGCGACGATGGTCAGACCCTTGCGTTCGATGCGGCTGATGATGTCGCCGATCACCCGCCGTTGGACGCCATCCGGTTTGATCAGCACGAGAGTGCGCTCAGTCACGGCGCACAGCGTACCTGCTCAGGCCGGCGGCGATTCCTGGCCTGGTAGCAGGCCCAGCCGCTGCCGACGCAGTACCTCGGCACGCAGGTACGCGATCACGCCCCAGACCACTGCGAACAGCACGCCCATGAACCCGATGGCCGGGTAGATGAAGAAACCGGCGACCAGGATCACCTGGACGCCGAGGTTCGCCCAGATAGCCCACGGCCGGCGCTGCATCCCGGCCAGAAGTCCGAGCAGAATCGCGAAACCGACCAGGTAGCAGGTAGACCACGTCGTCAGTCCACCGCCGACCGACGCGACCACCGGCAGCGCCAGCAGCACGGCGATCATCTCCAGGATCAAGGTTCCCGCCATGACACCGCGGAAGCTCTTCCAGGGGTCCACCGGCGTGGCCGTCACAGCGGGTCCCTACCGAACAATGTGCGGGCGGCTCCGGCGGTCGCGACGGAACCGGTGATGACGATGCCGGCGCCGGACAGTCCGTCGACCTTGGCGTCCTCGACCAGTGCTGTGGCGGTCTCGATGGCATCGGTCAGCGTGGGCGCGCGCACCACACGTTCAGGACCGAACACCTCCTCGGCGCGCATGGCCAGCGACTCGACGTCCAGGGCACGCGGTGAGCCGTTGTCGGTGATGACCACCAGATCGAAGGCCGGTTCCAGGGCGGCGAGGATGCCGGTGACATCCTTGTCGGCAAGCACGCTGAGCACGCCCACCAGGAACCGGAAGTCGAACTCCTGCCCCAGCGCCGCCGTCAGCGCCGCAGCACCGGCCGGGTTATGGGCGGCGTCAATGAACACCGTCGGTGCGGTGCGCATCCGTTCCAGCCGTCCGGGACTCGTTGCGGCGGCGAAGCCCGCACGCACGGCGTCGACGTCGAGTTGACGCTGCGGTCCGGCCCCGAAGAGGGCCTCCACCGCGGCCAACGCCAGTACAGCGTTGTGGGCCTGATGCTCCCCGTGCAGTGGCAGGAAGACGTCCGAGTAGACCCCACCGAGACCCTGCAGTTGCAGCAGTTGTCCGCCGACGGCCACCTGACGATCCAGCACCGCGAACTCGGAATCCTCGCGGGCCACTGCGGCGTCGGCGCGCACGGCTTGGGCCAGCAGTACTTCCATCGCTTCGGAGGTCTGCCGACCGATGACCGCGACGGTATCGACCGGGACCAGGTCACCTCGGGGAGCGCCGATGATGCCGGCCTTCTCAGCGGCGATTTCGGCAATGGTGGTGCCGAGGTACTCGGAGTGATCAATACCGATCGGGGTGATCACCGCGACCGGGGCGTCGATGACGTTGGTGGCATCCCAACGCCCACCCATACCGGCCTCGACGACAGCGATATCGACCGGGGCATCGGCGAATGCGGCGAAGGCCATCGCAGTGAGAACCTCGAACTTGCTCATGGCCGGACCGACCGGGCCGAGTTCGCCTGCCTGCGACTGGGCGTCGACCATCTGCACGAACGGCTCTATCTCACAGTAGGTTTCGACGTACTTCGCCGGACTGATCGGTTGGTTGTCGATCGCGATGCGTTCGACGGCTGACTGCAGGTGCGGACTGGTGGTGCGGCCGGTCCGCCGGTCCAGGGCGCTCAGCAGTGAATCGACCATCCGGGCCACCGATGTCTTCCCGTTGGTTCCGACGATGTGGATGCACGGGTAGCCGAGTTGCGGCGAGCCCAGCAGTTCGAGCAGTGCCGCAATACGCGCCGTGCTGGGTTCAAGTTTGGTTTCCGGCCACCGCTGGTCGAGCAGATGTTCAACCTGCAGCAGGGACGCGATCTCATCGGGTGTCGGAGCCGGGACGCTCATGCCAGCGCAGCCAGGCGCGCGGTGATCCGGTCGGTCTCCTCGTGGGCCAGTTGCTGGCGCTCGCGGATCTTCGCGACGACATCACCGGGAGCCTTGGCCAGGAAAGCCTGGTTGCCGAGTTTGGCTGCGGTGGAGGCTAATTCCTTCTGCGCGGCGGCCAGGTCCTTCTCCAGCCTGCGTCGTTCGGCGGCGACGTCGACCGTGCCGGAGGTATCCAACTCGACCGCAACGGTGCCGGCGGCCAATCGCACCTCCACCTGTGCGGTGGCGTTGAACTCGCCGGCGGGTTCGGTGATCCAGGCCAGTGCCGTCACCGATGCCACCTGAGCGGCCAGTCCGGCCTGCTCGATTCCGGCAAGTCGGGCCGGCACCTTCTGCCGGTCCGCCAGGCCCTGGTCGCTACGGAACCGGCGAACCTCGGTGACCAACCGCTGCACGTCGGCAATACGTTGTGCAGCCACCGGATCCAGTGCGACGCCGGACGACGTCGGCCAGTCGGCTATGACCAGCGACTCACCGCCGGTGAGCGCCTTCCACAGCACCTCGGTGACGAACGGCATGACCGGGTGCAACAGCTTGAGCAGAGTATCGAGCACGGCGGCGAGTACTGCGGTGGTGTGCGCAATGCCCTGGGCAAGTTGAACTTTCGCCAACTCGACGTACCAGTCACAGAATTCATCCCAGGCGAAGTGATACAGCGACTCACAGCCGCGACTGAACTCGTAGGACTCGAAAGCCGAATCCACCTCGGCGCGAACCTCTTCGGCCCGGCCCAGGATCCACCGATCGGCATCGGTCAACACCTCGAGCGCGGGAAGGGCCGCGGGGGCCGCGCCGTTCATCAGAGCGAATCGCGTCGCATTGAACAGTTTGGTGGCGAAGTTGCGCGACGCGCGGGCATGGTCCTCACCGATCGACAGGTCACCGCCGGGACTGGCGCCGCGGGCCAGGGTGAACCGCAGTGCATCGGCGCCGAACAACTCCACCCAGTCCAACGGATCGATACCGTTGCCCCGGGACTTGCTCATCTTGCGGCCGTGTTCGTCGCGGATCAGACCGTGCAGGAAGACGTTGCGGAACGGAACCTGCGGCGCGCGCTTGCCGCCGTCGGTGATGGCGTCGTCGTCTGAAACGAACGTGCCGAACATCACCATCCGTGCCACCCAGAAGAACAGGATGTCGTAGCCGGTGACGAGAACGCTTGTGGGATAGAACTTCTCGAGGTCGGGAGTTCGGTCGGGCCAGCCCATGGTGGAAAACGGCCACAGGGCGGAGGAGAACCACGTGTCGAGCACATCCGGGTCCTGCTCCCAACCCTGCGGCGGTGTCTCGTCCGGGCCCACGCACACCCGCTGACCGTCCGGGCCGTGCCAAATCGGGATGCGGTGCCCCCACCACAACTGACGCGAGATACACCAGTCGTGCATATCGTCGACCCAGTCGAACCAGCGCGGCTCCAGGCTCTTGGGATGAATGACGATATCGCCGCCCCGAACTGCGTCGCCGGCAGCGGTGGCCATCGAGGCGACGTTGACCCACCACTGCAGGCTCAGGCGCGGCTCAATGGGTTCGCCACTGCGTTCGGAATGTCCGACGCTGTGCAGGTAGGGCCGCTTCTCGGCGACGACGCGGCCCTGATCGGCCAGAGCCTCGCGCACCCTGGTCCTAGCCTCGAAACGGTCCATACCGTCGAATTGCGTTCCGGTTCCGGTGATCCGGCCTCGGGTATCCATGATCGAGGGCATCGAAAGGTTGTGCCGGATGCCGATCTCGAAGTCGTTCGGGTCGTGCGCCGGGGTTACCTTCACCGCACCGGTGCCGAATTCGGGGTCGACGTGTTCGTCGGCGACGATCACGATCTCGCGGTCCTGGAAAGGATGGGTCAGGGTGGTCCCGACCAGGTGCCGGTAGCGATCGTCATCGGGATGGACCGCAATCGCGGTATCGCCGAGCATGGTCTCGATCCGGGTCGTGGCTACCACGATGTGCGGTGCCGAATCATCAAGGGAGCCATAGCGGAACGACACCAGTTCGCCCTCGATCTCCTCGTATTTCACCTCGAGGTCGGAGATCGCGGTCTGCAATACCGGTGACCAGTTGACCAACCGCTCGGCCTGATAGATCAAGCCGGCGTCGTAGAGCCTCTTGAAAATGGTGCGAACGGCGCGGGACAGTCCCTCGTCCATGGTGAATCGGTCACGGCTGGCGTCCACACCATCGCCGAGGAATCGCATCTGCGCGCCGATCGTGCCGCCGGACTCCCGCTTCCATTCCCAGACCTTCTCGATGAATCGCTCCCGGCCCAGTTCCTCCCTGGTTGTGCCGACCGCGGCGAGTTGCTTCTCGACCAGCGACTGGGTGGCGATTCCGGCATGATCCATCCCGGGCAGCCAGAGCACCTCATAGCCCTGCATGCGTTTACGCCGGGTCAGCGCATCCATCAGGGTGTGGTCGAGCGCATGGCCCATATGCAGACTGCCGGTCACGTTCGGCGGCGGCAGCACGATCGAGTACGCCGGTTTGGCGCTGGCGGCGTCGGCGGTGAAGTAGCCCGCGTCGACCCAGCCCTGATAAATCCCGGTCTCTACCGCGCCGGGCTCCCACGTCTTGGGGAGAGCCTCGGCGCGGGGGTCATCAGTGGTGGGCACGCGTTGATTCTAGGAACGGGTGCGCACAGGCCGACGGCCGACCTGCGCAGCCCCGAACTATCAGCGGCCGCCGCGCAGCAGCCCACCCAGAATGTTGCCGATCGCCCCACCCTGGTTGCCGCCGAGCACGCCGCCCAGGATGCTGCCGAGGGCATTGTTTCCGCCACCGGCCGCGCCGCCACCGAGCAGACCGCCCAGGACGTCGCCGATACCGCCGGACGGTGCAGCCTGAGCCTGCGCGCCGGAATTCTTCTGGGCGAACTGCTTGCCGACATAAGCCAGCACGATCGGGGCGAGCATCGGCAGGAGACGCTTGATCAGATCACCACCGCCGGCGCCGGCGCCGGACAGCGCTGAGGCCACCTGATTGGTGTCATTGCCGCCGAACAGGCTCGCGACGAGCTGGTTGCCCTGGCCCTCATCGAGTTGATCGACGTTGACGCCACCGGTCAGCAGATCGCTCTGGCCCTCGGCGACGACGGCCGATTCCAGATGGGTCGAGTCGATATCGGAGGCCTGGACGTTCTCGTGCAGGCTGCCGAGCAGCGTGGGCACCAGGGTCTGGATAGCCTGGTTCACCTCGCCCTGGTCAGCTCCGAGCTTGCTGGCGATTTCCGCCACCGGGATCTGGTTGAAGAGGTCATCGAGACCGGCCATGTTGAGGTTCCACCTTCGTGTGAGTTGTGCCGCGACTGCTTCGACACTAGCCGCCCCGCCGCCGGCGGTACACCCGATTCCGCTGTGGGCATCGCGACGCCCGCGTCAGTTCAGCCGGGCTGAGTCCAGGGAGATCCCGGCGGCGGGAAAGCGTGCCAGCAGCGCATCGCCCATGGCGGCCGCCGGCGTCAGCACGCCGTAGCGGTCGGGAAGCTTGTCGCGGTCGAGGGCGAGTGCGAGGCCGCACTCCCCCAGCATGACCGAGGTCGCCTTGTAACCGGGATCGCCGCTCTGCGAGATCGTCGCGACGTAACGGGCGCCAGTGGTGGTCGTCGTGTAGGTCTCGACCCGGTAGTAGCCGCGCTCGCGCACGTCGTCACTGGGCCCGGTGCCGGGTTTGGGTGCGAGGCGCTCGACCAGCTTGCGCGGCAGGAGTCGGAAGAAGCGGCCCCCGAGTGCGGCCGCGCCGGCGGTGGCGGCGGTGGTTGCCGCCGCCGCGACCGGCGCCAGCACCGAGGGCCCCATGCCCATGTATTCGGCATAGCGGAACCGACGCCCGTAGGCGTAGTCCAGCAGCGCATTGCTGCGTCGGACGATGCGGGTGTTGTACATCGCCATCACGAAGCCGCCGGCCCAGACGCCGGCCAACTCCGGGGCGATCTCCCGGCCGCGCCGCCACGGCAGGTCGGGTTGCGGGCCGAATTCGGGCTCGGCGCCGCGATCCTGGGCCAGGGTGTACGGATCCTCCAGTAGGCGCCGGGTGTCCGGGTCGCCGGAGGACGCCCGGAACACCTCGATCATCGAGGCGATCGTGCCGCCCGACACCCCGCCGGAGAAACTCCGCAGCACGTAGTTGGTATCGCACAGTTCGCCGGTGCCGTCCCGAGTGACCCGCCGGTACAGCTCGTAGACACTCATGTCGGACGGTATGGAGTCGAAACCGCAGGCGTGCACGATCCTGGCGCCGGTATCGATGGCCTGCTTGTGATAGTCATCGATACTCTGCCGGACGAACATCGCCTCACCGGTGAGGTCGGCGTAATCGGTGCCGGCTTTGGCGCATGCGGCCACCAGTGGTAGCCCGTACTTGCTGTAGGGCCCGACGGTGGTGACGACGACCTGTGTGCGGGCAGCCATCTCGTCGAGGGACGACGGTGATGACGCGTCGGCGGTGATGATCGGCCAGGATCGCGCGGACTCGGGCAGTGTGGCCCGAACGGCCTCGAGGCGGCCCGGCGAACGCCCGGCCAACGCGATGCGTGCACTCCCGCCGGCGTGCGCCAGATAGTCAGCGGTGAGCTTTCCGACGAACCCGGTGGCCCCGTACACAACAATGTCGAACTCGCGGCTTGTCATGGCCGTCAACTTACCGGCAGTCCGGATGGCGTCCGCGCGCGCGGGCGCGCGCTCATGGTTGATTACAGGTGACTAGTTGATACCCAGTGCGCTGGCGAAGGCCCTACCCGGATCGGTGACGGCCCGGCACATCTGGCCCCAGTCGATCAGCCCCAGCGGACCGCGTCCCAGCCCCTGGCACTGACCCGCGGGGGCCGGACTGTCGGCCGATACGGTGGTCACCAGGCCGGGCGTGAATCCGGCGGCGCCGGCGTTGGCGCCGCAGGTCGGCCAGGCGCCGATGCCCTGGGTCTTGTAGACGTTCTCGGCGACCCGGATCTGCTCATCGCGGGAGGCCTGGTGAGGCATCCCGGTGCCGCCGTTGGAGGCCCAGGTCGCCGGGCTGAACTGCAGTCCGCCGAAGTAGCCGTTACCGGTGTTGATCGCCCAGTTGCCGCCGGATTCGCACTTTGCGACCGCATCCCAGTTCACGCCACTGTCGGCAGTGGCGGTTCCGCTTCCCATCGCCAGTGCCGCAAGTGCGAGGCCGAGAGCGAGGGCGCCGAGGGTGATGATCTTGCGGATGATGCTCACTGGGTGTCCCTTTCCGACTGCGGGCCGCGTGCTGTGCGGTTGTGATGTGGATCGCAGCGTCGGGGACGGGTGTTACAGAAGGGACTGAGTGTCGCAAAAAAAGTGGCGCCGGATTGCTCCGGCGCCACTGTGTCAGATTCTCAAACCGGGCAGGGTCAGCCCCGTTGGCCGCACACCGGCCAGGCGCCGATACCCTGCGTACGCAGGACATTCTCTGCGACGCGGATCTGCTCGGCCCGCGAGGCCTGGTTCGGCATTCCGGTGCCGCCGTTGGCCTGCCAGGTGCTCGGAGTGAACTGCAGGCCGCCGTAGTAGCCATTGCCGGTGCTGATGGCCCAGTTGCCACCGGACTCGCAGGCGGCGATCGCATCCCAGTTCACGCTGTCGGCACTGGCGACAGCGACGCCCAGGGCGATCGGCGCGGAGATCATGGCGCCGGCGAGAACGGACATTCCAAGCGTTTTGCGGAGGTTCCTCAAGATTTTTTCCTTTCGCCGGGCGCGCACCTTTGCGCCGCCCCTGGATTGGCTGGGCCCTGCGGAGACGCAGGGATACCGAATCTGGTTATCTAATTTTTGCGGCACCTTCTCGGGCCATTTCAGACGGTACGCAGACCGTTGCGCCAAGTCACGCGAATGACTGACCAATATCTTTCAGATAACGGACCAATCACGACCGAGGATCACATGGGCTTCGCGCAGGTCACTCCGGCGATTCCCGACCAGCCAAAACCAGGCTGTCTGCCAGTCTATTGTGACGTAACTCACAGTCCAATTGTGAGCCGCCCCACACGTCGAGCATTCACATGAGTAACAATATTCACACCAATAACATGCATAACAAATAATTGGGTATTTCGGCCCTATGCGTCGTTTAAGGCGCAGCTCAGCTCGGAGTGTCGGCCTCAGTGTTGACGTTCGCGAGCGCGGCCATCCCGTCCATCCCGCCTATCCCGTCTATCCCGTCTGCGGGCGCCAGGACCACGCGCTGGGTGAGCACCGTATCGGCCAGGGCGCGCATGCTGCGCTGGCCCGCGCCGACCAATGCATCGATCTGATCAGCCAGTGCGGTGCGGTAGATCCCGGCCAGGTAATGGTCGCGGCCATCCCACGGCAAGACGACGTCAACGTTGCGATAGCCGATCAATTCGTCAATGACCTCGGTCGACAGGTTCGGCATGTCCACCGCACACACGAACGCCCGGTCGGCACCCGCGGCCCCGGCCGCCCGCAATCCCCGGCCGGTGGCCAGTAACGGTCCCACTCCCCGGGCGTCGTCTCGCAACACCTGGGCCTGCAGCGCCGGCAACGGCTGACCGGGTGCGGCGATGACAAACACTGGCGCACAGCGTGCCGCCACCACCGAGACGGTGTATTCGACCATCGTCAGGCCGCTCGCCGACGGATGGGCCGACGGATGGGCCGACGGATGGGCCGACGGATGGGCCATAGTGGCCTTGTCGCGTCCCATTCGTCGCGACGCGCCACCGGCCAGCACGACGGCCGCCAAACCTGCGCTGGTTGCCATGGCTAGCTGACGGTCCAGGTGTCCCGGCCGCGCAGCAGGGACTGCAGTGCGGCGCGGTCGTGCGGCGTGGCAGCGCGGGCCGCGCTGATCTGCTCCCGGGCTGCATCATCGTACGAGGCCCGGTTGACCTGCCGGAAAATCCCCATGACGGTGTGTTCCAGGTTTTGCTCGCTGAGTCGGGACAGGGCGAAGGCATAGGCCGGGTTCGCCACGGTTGCGTCATGCACCACGATCGCCGCGGCCGACACATCCGCGGTCTTGGCGACCTCCAGCCCGAAGCCGGTCTGGATCACGCAGTGCTCACCGCTCGAACCGAAGGTGATCGGTTCACCGTGCCGCACGGTGATCACACGTTCCTCGGCGCCCTCCTTACGGAGCACGTCGAACGAGCCGTCATTGAAGATCGGACAGTCCTGCAGAATCTCAACCAGCGCTGCGCCCCGGTGCGCGGCCGCGGCACGCAGCACGTCCGAGAGTCCCTTGCGGTCGGAATCCAAAGCCCTGGCGACGAATGTCGCCTCCGCGCCCAACGCCACCGAGACCGGGTTGAACGGATGGTCCAGCGAGCCCATCGGGGTGGACTTGGTGACCTTGCCCACCTCCGACGTCGGGGAGTACTGCCCCTTGGTCAACCCGTAGATGCGGTTGTTGAACAGCAGGATGGTGATGTTGACGTTGCGGCGCAGCGCGTGGATCAGATGGTTGCCGCCGATGGACAGGGCGTCACCGTCACCGGTCACCACCCAGACCGACAGATCCGGACGCGCCAGGGCCAGCCCGGTGGCGACCGTCGGAGCCCGGCCGTGAATCGAGTGGAAACCGTAGGTCTCGAGGTAATAGGGGAACCGGCTGGAGCAGCCGATGCCACTGATGAAGGCGATGTTCTCCCGCCGTAACCCCAACTCGGGCAGGAAGTTCCGGATGGTGTTGAGGATGACGTAATCCCCGCAACCCGGGCACCAGCGCACTTCCTGATCGCTGGTGAAATTCCTGGACTTCTGCGGCTCGTCGGTGGTGGGCACGCCTGCGATCTTTGAGATCGCCCACTCGGCGGGGGTGGTCAGACCGAGGTCCGCTCCGATCAGTTCCGTCATAGGTTCGCTCCGATTCCAGCGGCTGCGCCCACGGTGGCCGCCGTGCTGATGGCGAATCCCGTTTTGGCGCTTTCGTTTTCGCTCAACGTCCCATTCAGTGCAGCGTCAATGATCTGCTCAACCTCATCGACCAGGAATGCCATGCCCTCCACTTTGGTGACGGATCGAACGTCGACCAGATACCTGCCCCGCAATAACAGGCTGAGTTGGCCGAGGTTCATCTCGGGGCACACCACTGTCGGATACCGACTCAGGATCTCACCGAGATTGGCGGGCATCGGATTGAGGTGGCGCAACTGAGCATGGGCCACTTTCGCACCGCGTCGGCGTGCACGCCGGCAGGCCTCGCCGATCGGCCCGTAGGAACTGCCCCAGCCCACCATTAATAATTCGGCGTCACCGGACGGGTCGTCGACCGCCAGGTCGGGAACCGCGATGCCGTCGATCTTGGCCTGCCGCAATCGAACCATCTGATCGTGATTGGGCCCGAGGTAGGAGATGTCACCGGAGCCATTGGCCTTCTCCAAGCCGCCGATACGGTGCTCCAGGCCGGGCGTTCCCGGGACGGCGAACTGCCGAGCCAGGGTCTGCGGGTCGCGCGCGTACGGCTCGAACTCGGCACCGGATTGCGCAAACCCGACATCGATGTCGTCGAAGGACGTCAGATCCGGGATCCGCCAGGGTTCGGATCCGTTGGCGATCGCCCCATCGGACAGCAGCATGACCGGGGTGCGATAGGTCAGCGCGATGCGGGCCGCCTCGACGGCAACCTCGAAACAGTCTGACGGCGAGCAGGGTGCCAGCACGGCAACCGGCGACTCGCCGTTTCGGCCGAACATGGCCTGCAGCAGATCGGCCTGTTCGGTCTTGGTCGGCAGGCCCGTGGACGGCCCGCCGCGCTGCACATCGATGATCAGCAATGGCAACTCGGTCATCACCGCCAAGCCGATGAATTCAGACTTCAACGCGACGCCCGGGCCGGAAGTGCTTGTCACACCGAGTGATCCGCCGTAGGAGGCACCGAGTGCGGCACCGATACCGGCGATCTCATCTTCGGCCTGGAAGGTCATCACGTCGAAGTTCTTGTGCTTGGAAAGTTCGTGCAGGATGTCCGACGCCGGGGTGATCGGGTAGCTACCGAGCAGGACACCGACGCCGGCGAGTTGCCCCGCGGTGATGATCCCGTAGGCCAACGCGGTGTTGCCCGAAATCTGGCGGTACTCCCCCGCGGGAAGCTTGGCCGGCGCCACCTCATAGGTGGTGGCGAACGCCTCGGTGGTCTCGCCGTAGTTCCAACCTGCCCGCAAGGCCAGCACGTTGGCCTCGGCGATGTCGGGCTTGCGGCCAAACTTCTCCCGGATGAAAGTCTCGTTCAACTCGATCGGACGGCCGTACATCCAGCACAGCAGGCCGAGGGCGAAAAGATTCTTGGCGCGCTCCCCATCCTTCTTCGACGCCCCGATGGGCTCCACGGCACCGAGGGTCAACGTCGTCATCGCGATGGGGTGCACGACGTAGTCCGACAGTTCCCCGGTCTCCAACGGGTTGGCCGCGTAGTCGACCTTGGCCAGGTTGCGCTTGGTGAACTCATCGGAGTTGGCGATCACCATGCCGCCGCGGGGCAGGTCCGGAAGGTTGGCCTTCAGCGCGGCCGGGTTCATCGCGACGAGGACGTCGGGACGGTCACCGGCGGTGAGGATGTCGAAGTCGGCAATCTGAATCTGGAACGACGACACCCCGGGCAGCGTGCCCTGCGGGGCGCGGATCTCGGCGGGGTAATTCGGTTGTGTCGCAAGGTCATTGCCCAGCACAGCAGCTTCCGACGTGAACCGGTCACCGGTCAGCTGCATTCCGTCGCCGGAGTCACCGGCGAACCTGATGACAACCTTCTCGAGTTTTTGCCGATTTCCCGCGGACCCGTCGCCGTTAGGACCCACGTCGGGCACCTTTCGTTGTGGAATCAGCGGAATTTCCGTTACTCGAGGTAACGATTATTGCACTTTCTTAAGCAAGCCATGCCGTCGCTGTCAACGGACACGCCATGTAATCTACTCCAAAGCCACAGGTCATCGGCGTGGCGGTCGACAAAGCGAGTGAGAATTGCGTCAGCGGCCACGATAGCCGTCAGGCAATATTAAGAAGTTAGGTGGCAGTCGGTAATGCCGGATGCCACGCCAGCAGGCAGCATGACAGGCGTGGGCAGAGTGACATCACGGCGCCGGATCAGCCATCTGATCGCCTCGGGCGAGCAGTCGGTGCTCACCGAGCGCTCGGAGACCGTCGTCGTCGAGGAGCCACTCGAGATCCGGATCAACGGCGCCGCGGTCACTGTGACCATGCGCACGCCCGGCTCGGATTTCGAACTGGCACAGGGGTTCCTGCTGACCGAGGGTGTCATCTCCACCCGGGCCGACGTGACCACGGTGCGCTACTGCAGAGGTGCCGAGCAGGACGGGATGAACACCTACAACACCCTCGACGTCACACTGGCGCCCGGCGTGCAGATGCCCGATGTGGACGTCACCCGCAACTTTTACACAACGTCGTCATGCGGAGTGTGCGGCAAAGCCTCGATGGAGGCCGTCTGGCTGGCCAGCCACCATTCCCCCGGCGATGACCCCGCTGCCGTCTCGGCTGCCACCCTGACTGAATTACCCGCCCGATTGCGGACGGCCCAGAAGGTTTTCGCCAGCACCGGAGGTCTGCACGGTGCCGCGTTGTTCAGCGTCGACGGCACCATGCTGGCGGTACGCGAGGATGTCGGCCGGCATAACGCGGTGGACAAGGTGATCGGCTGGGCCCTGGAAGGCGACCGGATTCCACTGACCGGATCGGTGCTGCTGGTCAGCGGCAGGGCGTCGTTCGAACTCACCCAGAAGGCGGTGATGGCCGGCATCCCGATACTTGCCGCGGTGTCGGCCCCGTCGTCGCTGGCTGTCGATCTCGCCACGCAGTCCGGGCTGACCCTGATCGCATTCCTGCGGGGTGACTCGATGAACGTATACAGCCGAGCCGACCGGGTGCTCCGATAGTCTGCTCGTAGCCTTTTCTACAGCCCGCCGGAGTTAGTCGAAGTCAACGAACCTTTCCGGTGGGTGGTCATGGTTTGCTACGTTGTCGAGCGGCGGATGTGAGCGCACCCGCCCAACCATCGGATAAGGAAGTAGGACGATGACTACCAGACTGAATCGTGCCGCGGCCGCAGTGGGCGGCCTCGCAATCGCGGCGGCATGCGCAGTGAGCTGCGCCGCAACCAAGGAAGCTGCCCAAGACGTGGCGTCGAGTGCCGCCAGCGTTGGCTCCTCGGCCGCGAGCGTCGTCAGCAGCGGCGCCAGCGTCGCCGGCAGTGCAGCCAGCAGCGGCGCCAGCGTCGCGGGCAGCGCCGTGAGCAGCGGCGCCAGCGTCGCCAGCAGCGCGGCCACCAGTGGCGCCAGCGTCGCGGGCAGCGCAGTCAGCAGCGGCGCCAGCGTCGCCAGCAGCGCGGTCAGCAGCGGTGCCAGCGCCGCCAGCAGTGTGGTGTCGTCGGTGCTCGATCGCGCACCCGAGACCGCGAAGGATGCGACCGAGGCGACCAAGAAGACCGGCCTGAAGTGGTGGTGGATTCCGGTCGGAATCGCGCTGGCCGCCCTACTCGCCAGTCTGCTGCGCACGTTGACCCGGCGTAAGCCTGAGCCGGTGAAGGTCGCCGTCCAGCGCGGCCCCGACGTGAAGACCACCCGTCGCGTCGACGACGAGCGGGACCGGCACAACAACTGACGCAGAATCCGGCTGGAACGCCGGGGCAGTTCCGTAGTGCAGTAGTGCTACGCGGACTTGTCCCGGCGTTCCGCGCGCGGGGTCTTGCGCGGAACGATGGTCGGCAGCACGTTGTCCTGCACGGTCTCCTTGGTCACCACGACCTTGGCGACGTCATCACGGCTGGGGATGTCGTACATCACCGGCAGCAGGACTTCCTCCATGATGGCGCGCAACCCGCGCGCACCGGTGCCGCGGTGGATAGCCTGCTCGGCGATCGCGTCGAGGGCCTCCGGGGTGAACTCCAACTCGACACTGTCCATCTCGAACAGCCGGGTGTACTGCTTCACCAGAGCGTTCTTCGGGGTGGACAGAATCTGCACCAGTGATTCCTTGTCCAGGTTGGTCACCGAGGCGACCACCGGAAGACGGCCGATGAACTCCGGGATCAACCCGAACTTGATCAGGTCCTCCGGCATGACCTCGGCGAAGTGGTCCTGAGTGTCGAGCTCGGCCTTGGACTTGACCTCGGCACCAAAGCCCAAGCCGCGCTTGCCGATTCGATCGGCGACGATCTTCTCCAGGCCCGCGAACGCACCCGCCACGATGAACAGCACGTTGGTGGTGTCGATCTGGATGAACTCCTGGTGCGGGTGCTTGCGCCCACCCTGCGGCGGTACCGAGGCCTGGGTGCCTTCGAGGATCTTCAGCAGCGCCTGCTGGACGCCCTCGCCGGAGACATCCCGGGTGATGGACGGGTTCTCGCTCTTGCGGGCAATCTTGTCAACCTCGTCGATGTAGATGATGCCGGTCTCGGCGCGCTTGACGTCGTAGTCGGCGGCCTGGATGAGCTTGAGCAGAATGTTCTCGACATCCTCACCGACGTAGCCGGCCTCCGTCAGTGCGGTGGCGTCAGCGATGGCGAACGGGACGTTGAGCATCTTGGCCAGCGTCTGGGCCAGGTAGGTCTTGCCGCACCCGGTGGGCCCGAGCATCAGGATGTTCGACTTGGACAACTCGACGGGCTCGGAGCGGGATTCGCGCGCCTTCTCGCCGGCCTGGATCCGCTTGTAGTGGTTGTAGACCGCGACCGCCAGGGTGCGCTTTGCGGTGTCCTGGCCGATGACGTAGTTCTCCAGGAACTCGCGGATCTCGGCGGGCTTGGGCAGCTCATCGAGTTTGACCTCGTCGCCGTCGGCCAGTTCCTCTTCGATGATCTCGTTGCAGAGGTCGATGCACTCGTCACAGATGTAGACGCCGGGCCCGGCGATGAGCTTCTTGACCTGTTTCTGGCTCTTCCCGCAGAACGAGCACTTCAGCAGGTCACCGCCGTCTCCGATACGCGCCATGGTGGTGAGTCCTACTTCCTTCGCCATCGTGAGGCTTGTTGCCGCATGTCGTAAATCACTACGTCGTTATCGGTCGTTCTCGACGCTACCCGCTGGCTCGGTCATGGTGCGACCGATAAAGGTGAATAGCGTCAGTGGTATTCGTACGTGCGGGCAACCTGTGTGAGGGAAAACATAGTGCCTGACACCGCTACCGCCGCGCCTCGACGCGCCACCGGCTCTGGCGTGTCGCCAAAGTTGGTTGAAGCGTGTCGCCAGCGTGCCGCAAGCGTGTCGCCGCCGTTACGCTGCCGTGGTGTTCGCACTCCCTGCTGAGAGTTTACTCATCAGTGACGGCGGCCTGGCCACCGAGCTTGAGGCCCGGGGCCACGATTTGTCCGACGATCTGTGGTCCGCACGACTGCTGATGGACGCGCCCGGGGAGATCGTCGCAGTCCACGAGGCCTTCTTCGCGGCGGGTGCCCAGATCGCCACGACGTCGAGTTATCAGGCCTCCTTCGACGGTTTCGCCCAGCGCGGAATCGAACACGCAGAGACCGAGCGACTGTTGCGGCTCAGTGTTGAACTTGCCGGCACAGCGCGCGACCAGTCCGGCGGCGCGGGCTGGGTGGCCGCGTCGGTGGGACCGTACGGGGCAAGCCTCGCGGGCGGCGAGGAGTACCGCGGCCGCTACGGGCTCAGCGTCGCCGAATTGCGGGACTGGCATCGTCCGCGCCTGGAGATCCTGGCCGACGCCGGAGCGGACGTGCTGGCCCTGGAGACGGTGCCCGATATCGATGAAGCCGAGGCGCTGATCGACCTGATCCGGGAATTGGGCAAGCCGGCTTGGCTGAGCTACACCATCGCCGGTGCGCACACCCGCGCCGGCCAGCCGCTGACCGATGCCTTCGCCGTCGCGGCCGGCGTCTCAGAGATCATCGCGGTCGGGGTGAACTGCTGCGCGCCCGGCGACGTGCTGGCTGCGACGAGGGCGGCTCGCGCCGCGTCCGGAAAGCCCGTCGTCGTGTACCCGAACAGCGGCGAGGAATGGGATGGCGCGCGCCGGGTGTGGACCGGACGCGCCGGCTTCGCCCCCGCGCAGGCCGCGAGTTGGGTCGCCGAGGGCGCCCAGATCATCGGCGGATGCTGCCGGATCCGGCCCGCTGATATCACCGCGATCGCGACCGCGGTCGGTTAGCTCAGGACTTCAGCGCGGACAGCTTGCGGTACTCCAGCACCGTGTCGATGATCCCGTAGTCCTTGGCATCGGCGGCGGTGAGGATCTTGTCCCGATCGGTGTCCTTGCGGATGACCGCCGGATCCTTACCGGTGTGCCGGGCCAGGGTCTCTTCCATCAGCGTGCGCATCCGCTCGATTTCCGCGGCCTGGATCTCCAAATCCGAGAACTGGCCCTGGATGACACCGGACAACGACGGCTGGTGAATCAGGATCCGGGCATTGGGCAACGCCAGACGCTTGCCCGGTGAGCCGGCGGCCAGCAGTATCGCGGCGGCCGAGGCGGCCTGGCCCAGACATACCGTCTGGATGTCGGCGCGGACGTACTGCATGGTGTCGTAGATCGCCATCAGCGAGGTGAACGAGCCACCCGGCGAGTTGATGTACATGGTGATATCTCGGTCGGGATCCAGCGACTCCAGCACCAGCAACTGGGCCATGATGTCGTTGGCCGACGCGTCATCCACCTGTACGCCGAGGAAGATGATCCGCTCCTCGAACAACTTGTTGTACGGATTGGATTCCTTGACGCCCCAACTGGAGTGCTCGATGAACGAGGGCAGGATGTAGCGCGACTGCGGTGTCAGCCGCGCATCGGTGGGATCAGGCATTGGAGGCTCCATTGAAGTGGGCGCGGGTGATGATGTGGTCGACGAAGCCATACTCCAGCGCTTCGGCAGCGGTGAACCAGCGGTCCCGGTCGGAGTCGGCCTCGATGCGCTCGATCGGCTGACCGGTGAACTCGGCGTTGAGCCGGAACATCTCCTTCTTGATGACCGCGAACTGCTCGGCCTGGATGGCGATGTCGGTGGCACCGCCGGTGATGCCGCCCAGCGGCTGATGCATCAGGATGCGGGCGTGCGGCAGCGCGTAGCGCTTGCCCTTGGTGCCGGCTGCGAGCAGGAATTCGCCCATCGACGCCGCCATGCCCATCGCGTAGGTGGCGATGTCACAGGGCGCCAGCACCATCGTGTCGTAGATAGCCATCCCGGCGCTGATCGAGCCGCCCGGGGAGTTGATGTACAGCGAGATGTCCTTGGTCGGGTCTTCAGCGGCCAGCAGCAGAATCTGGGCGCAGAGCCGATTGGCGATGTCATCGTCAACCTGCGAGCCGAGGAAGATGATTCGCTCGGCGAGCAGGCGCTCATAGACCGAATCGCTGAGGTTCAGCCCAATCGCGCCGGAACGCATGTGAGTCACGACTTGCTACCTGCTTTCTGAAAAAGTTCGTCCGGTCCCGTGGTGCTTCCCGCGGTTCTACCTGACCCTAACCAACCCGACGCCCGAGACACTCCCCACCCGATCGCTCTTTCGCTGTCGGCGTTAATCGTCGGCGTCGGCCGGCTGTTCATCGGGCTCGGAATCCGGGCCGGCCGGGGGTCCGAAGAACTCGGTGGTGTCGATGACGTTGCCGTCGGTGTCAGTGACGGTGGCCGCCTCGACCACCGCCGCGACCGCCAGACCGCGGCGCACATCGGCGAAGATCGCCGGCAGCTGATTGTTCTGCTGCAGCAGTTGCACCAACTGCTGCGGCTCGACGCCGTACTGGCGCGACATCAGCACCAGCCGCTCGCTGAGATCGTTCTCCCCCACCTGGATGTCGAGATCGTCGGAGATCGCATCCATCAGCAGCTGAGTCTTGACCGCCTTCTCGGCGGCCTCGCGATTGTCGGCGTCGAATTTCTCCCGTGAGCTGCCCTGCGCCTCCAGCGCCTCGGCGAACTTGTCCTCGTCATGGTCGAGCGGGTGGATCGCATTGTGCAGCGCCGAGTCGATCTGTGCCGAGACGATGGCCTGCGGCAGCGGAACCTCGACCAGTTCGAGCAACGTCTCCAGTGCGCTATCGCGGATCTTCTCGGCCTGGTGGATTCGCTTGACCCGGTTCACCTGCTCGGTGAGGTTCTCGCGCAATTCATCGATGGTGTCGAATTCGCTTGCCAGTTGGGCGAATTCGTCATCAGGCTCTGGAAGCTCCCGCTCTTTGATCGACTTCACCGTCACGGTGACGTCGGCATCCTGACCGGCGTGCTCACCGGCGAGCAGTTTGGTGGTGAACGTGGCGGATTCGCCGTCGGACAGCCCGATGATCGCCTCATCGAGGCCGTCGATCAATTGGCCGGAGCCGATCTCATGCGAGAGTCCCTCGGTCTTGCCGTCCGGGACGTCCTCGCCCTCGACCGAGGCCGACAGATCGATCGAGACGAAGTCACCCGTCTCGGCGGGGCGGTCGACACCCTTGAGGGTGCCGAACCGGGCACGCAGACCGGCGAGTTCGGCGTCGACCTCGTCATCGGTGACCTCGATCGGGTCCACTGAGATCTTGAGTTCGCTCAGGTCGGGCAGTTCGATATCGGGACGGACGTCGACCTCGGCGGTGAAGGTCAACTCCTCGCCGTCTTCGATCTTGGTGACCTCGATCTCCGGCTGGCCCAACGGGCGCAGATCCTCGGTCGTCACCGCTTCGCTGTAGCGGGAGGGCAGAACCTCGTTGACGACCTGCTCCAGCACAGCGCCGCGACCGACTCTGGCTTCGAGCAACTTGGCCGGAGCCTTGCCGGGCCGGAATCCGGGCAGCCGCACCTGCTGCGCGAGTTGCTTGTAGGCGCGGTCGAAATCGCCCTTGAGTTCGGCGAACGGCACCTCCACACTGATGCGGACCCGGGTGGGGCTCAGTTTCTCGACGGTGCTCTTCACGCTGGTACTCCCGTTCTTTTCACGTGTGCGACGGTGGGCGTGTCGGGGTGACAGGATTTGAACCTGCGGCCTTCCGCTCCCAAAGCGGATGCGCTACCAAGCTGCGCTACACCCCGCTGCTGTAGCTTCTCGCGCCCGAATCCTACGGCTCAATACCGGTCGAACCGAATCGGCCTCAGCATCGCCCTCGGCGAGGCCTTGTCGGTCCGACTGGATTGGAACCGACCGACGCCGGTACATTTGGGCTCGCGCAAGCACGCGGGCGTAGCTCAATGGTAGAGCCCTAGTCTTCCAAACTAGCTACGCGGGTTCGATTCCCGTCGCCCGCTCCGTGCCCGATGATGACCCTTCGTGGTCGTCATCGGCCCTGGTAACGACACGATCGCGGTTCGGCCGCGATTGGGTCGGCCGCATTCTTTCGGTGCCGTTACGTCCGTAGATTCAGGGTTCGTTCCCTCGCCCGACCGGGCGTTCTCGGCAGGAGGCGCGTTGAGCGGCCACACTCCCCCCATCGGCGGCACCTGCGCCGACAAGTTTGACGCGGTCCGCGTCGAGTTCGAGAACAACTTCACTCACCGGGGTGAGGTCGGTGCCGCCGTCGCGATCTGGGTGGACGGCGACCTCGTGGTCAACCTGTGGGGCGGCCATGCCGATGCCCGCCGACGGCGACATTGGCGGGAGAACACCCTGGCCAGCGTCTTTTCCGGCACCAAAGGCCTGACGAGTACCTGCGTGCATCTGCTCGCCGACCGCGGAGAGATCGACCTGGACGCGCCAGTGGCGCACTACTGGCCGGAGTTCGGCCAAGCCGGCAAGGCCGCTGTCACCGTCGCTTCGGTACTGGGTCACCGCTCCGGGGTGATCGCGCCCCGCACCCGGATGCACTGGAGCCAGACCGCCGACTGGGACCTGGTCTGCGAACGTCTGGCCGCCGCCGAGCCGTGGTGGGAACCCGGAACCGCGCAGGGCTACCACATGGTGAGTTTCGGCTTCATCCTCGGCGAGGTGGTGCGCCGGGCCACCGGCCGCACGATCGGCCAGTACCTGCGTACCGAGATCGCCGAACCAATGGGCATCGATGTACACATCGGGCTGCCCGCGGCCGAACACCACCGCTGCGCGGAGATGGTCAACAAACCGCATATCCGCGATGTGCTGGCCAATGGCCAGGCGCCCTCGGACCCGAGGTCACTCGCTGAACATCCGATGGCCGGGCTGTCGATCGCGATGGGCTTCGTACCCGACGAAGAGTTGGGATGCAATGAGTTAAGCCGTTGGCGCGCAGCCGAATTCCCCGGCACCAACGGCCACGTCTCAGCCCTGGGCATGGCCAGCTTCTACAACGGCCTGGCGCAGGAGAAGATCCTGACGGCCACGCACCTGGAGAAGGTCAGGGTTTCCCAGGGCGGATTCGACGCCGACGTCGTTCTCGGGCCGCGGGTGGCCGACCACGGCTGGGGCCTGGGTTACATGCTCAACCAGCGCGGGGTGGCGGGTCCGAACCCGCGCAGTTTCGGCCACGGTGGATCAGGTGGCTCCTACGGCTTCGTCGACCTCGAACACCGCATCGGGTACGCCTACGTGATGAATTACTTCGACGCCACCAAATGCAATGCCGACCCGCGCAGCACCGCGCTGAGCAATGAGGTCTACCGCGCCCTCGGCGTCCAGTGTTGAGAACGACTTTCTGAACCACCCCACCCCCGAGGGCTAGGTAGGGTGGACGCCATGAACAGCGGACTACTGCTCCTCATCATCACTGTCGTCGGGGCCACCTTCCTGGCCGTCCGGGTTTCATCACGTTCGTCGGGCAACCGCACCGCGGCCAGCCTGGCCGACGCCAAGGCCGATGCCCGCCGCGTCATCGAACGCCTCGGCGGCCAGGTGCTCAACCTCACCGGTACCGACCCGGCGTCCCAGCAGGCGCTAGCCGACGCTTCCGAGCGGTTCACCGCGGCCTCCTCGCAGATCGACCAGGCAACCACGGCCAAGCAGGCCCTGTTGGCCAAGGAGAGCGCCATCGAGGGGCTCTACTACGTGCGCGCAGCGCGCACCGCGATGGGCATGGACCCGGGTCCGGAATTGGAGTCGATGGCGGGCCAGAAGGCGGCCGGTGCTGTCACCGAGGACCGTCGGGTCCAGTTCGAGGGACGTGAAATCGAGGCCTCCCCCGGCCCGACGCCGCGCACCCCGAACTACTACCCGGGCGGCCGGGTCGCGGGCCGGCCAGTACCGGCGGGCTGGTACTCCGAGCCATGGTGGCGGTCGGCCCTGCGCACCGGCGCCTGGACCATGGGTTCGGTGCTGCTGTTCGACGCGATGTTCTCCGGTATGCACGGCGTGGGTTACGGCGCGTCCGGCTTTGAGAGCGGTTACGGCTCAGGATTCGATCAGGGCTTCGACTCCGGCTATGACCAGGGCATGGATGCCGCCGGCGGCGATTACGGCGACGGCGGGGGCGACTTCGGTGGTGGCGGGGGCGATTTCGGTGGCGGGGACTTCGGCGGCGGCGGATTCGGTGGCGGGGACTTCGGCGGCGGCGGATTCGGTGGCGGGGACTTCGGCGGCGGCGGATTCGGTGGCGGGGACTTCGGCGGGTTCGACTTCTAGTTGACTGTCTCGCTCCTCCTCCGCCGCCTTTCGCGGCGGCATCGTCGACTCGACTTCTAGGTCAGGTTTCGCTTCTAACGCTGACAACCCGGACACCAGAACAGGTTTCGGCCTTCCATCTCAGCGGAGCGAATCGGCGTGTCACACAGTCGGCAGGGCTCGCCGGTGCGGCGGTAGACGTAGGTACGGGGTCGTTTCGGTCCGTAGGATCCGGCGCCGTGGTCATCCTCCGGGCGGATGACGATGATGCGGCCGCGTCGCACGCCCACCTTCATCAGTTCGACCAGATCGGTCCACGCCACGTTGAACTCCATCTCGCAGATATCGCGGCCGGGGCGGTACGGGTCGATACCGTGGCGGAACAACAGCTCGGCACGGTAGATATTTCCCACTCCGGCCAGCACCGACTGATCCATCAACAGTGAACCGATTGCCCTGCGCGACTTCGCTATTCGCAACCAGGCCAACTCCGGGTTGGCATCGCCGCGTAACGGGTCGGGACCAAGCCGATCCAGAATGGCCGACGCTTGCGCCTCGTCGATCAGATCGCAGGCGGTGGGCCCGCGCAGATCGGTTCCGTATTCGGCGCCGACGATCCGCATCCGTATCTGACCGACCGGCGCCGACATCGGCACCCGTTGTTCTCTGAACGTCCCGTACAGCCCGAGATGGACGTGCACGATCGCGCCGCCGTCGTAGTGGTGGAACAGATGCTTGCCCCACGCCGACGCCTTGCGCAACACCAGACCGTCGATCATCGCGGCGTCGGCGAACCGGCCCTGCGGACTCGACACCGCCACCGGGGTGCCACCGAATCGCCTCTGATGCAACCGCGCAAGGCGGTGCAGGGTGTGACCCTCGGGCACGACTGTGTCCCCGGGTGTTAGAGCACGGCGCCGGGCACCGGCGGCGCGACGCGGGTGCGCTCGTACTCGGCGAGGATGTCAATGCGGCGTTGGTGCCGGGGTGCCTGTGACCATGGGGTGGCCAGGAAAGCGTCGACGATGGCGAGCATCTCAGCCTCGGTATGCATCCGGCCACCGATGCCAATCACCTGCGCGTTGTTGTGCTCGCGGGCCAGTGTGGCGGTCTCGACACTCCACCCCAGCGCGCACCGCACGCCTGGCACCTTGTTCGCGGCGATCTGCTCGCCGTTGCCCGACCCGCCGAGCACGATGCCCAGGCTGCCCGGGTCGGCGACGGTGCGCTCCGCGGCGGCGATGCAGAACGCCGGGTAATCATCCTCGGCGTCGTAGGTGAACGCGCCACAGTCGATCGGCTCGTGGCCGACCTTCGTCAGGTGGGCGATGATCGCCTTCTTGAATTCAAATCCGGCGTGGTCGGAGCCGAGGTAAACGCGCATGGCCGACACTTTAATCGTATTCCGGAGCCTCCGTACGGCTCCGCTTGAGTTCGAAGAAGTGCGGGTAGCCGGCGAAGATCACCGAGGCGTCCCAGAGCTTGCCGGCCTCCTCGCCGCGCGGGATCCGAGAGAGCACCGGGCCGAAGAAGGCCACCCCATTGACGTGGATGGTCGGAGTGCCGACATCGGGGCCGACGGCGTCCATGCCGGCGTGGTGGCTCGTGCGCAGCGCGTCGTCGAAGGTGGCGTCGTCGGCGGCGGACGCCAAGTCCGCGGGCAAGCCGACCTCGGCCAGCGACCCGGCGATCACCTCGCGGAGTTCCTTGTTGCCCTCGTTGTGGATGCGAGTGCCCATAGCCGTGTACAGCGGAGCCAGCACCTGGGCCCCGTGGGCCTGTTCGGCGGCGATGGCGACCCGAACCGGTCCCCAGGCCTTCTTCATCAACTCCTGATACTGCTCGGGGAGGTCGCGGCCCTCGTTGAGCACAGCCAGGCTCATCACCTGAAAGTGCACCTCGATATCGCGGACCTTCTCGACCTCGAGGATCCACCGTGAGGTGATCCAGGCCCATGGGCACAGCGGGTCGAACCAGAAATCTGCGCGGGACTTCTCGGGCATGGCTTCTCCTCGGGCGTTGGTCTGTGTGCCCAGGATAGGTTGTCAATCGTGCTACCGAATCTGACCCGCAATGACGCCATCGAGCGCGCGGCACTGGTTACCGTCGAGCGCTATCTCATTGAGCTCGATCTAGGTACCGGCGAGAAGACCTTTCACTCGACCACCACCGTGGAGTTCGAGGCTCTGCCCGGCGCCGACACCTACATCGACTTGGCCGCCGACCGCGTGCACAGCGCCGTGCTGAACGGCCACGCCATCGACGTCTCCGGTTACGACGAGTCGACCGGAATACCGCTTCGAGGGCTCGCAGGCCACAACGTCCTCATCGTTTCCGCCGACTGCTACTACTCCCACACCGGGGAGGGTCTGCACCGTTTCGTCGACCCCGTCGACGGCGAGGTATATCTGTACTCGCAGTTCGAAACCGCTGACGCCAAGCGGATGTTCGCCTGTTTCGACCAACCCGATATCAAGGCCGCCTTCGATGTCACCGTCACCGCGCCCGCGCACTGGCAGGTGATCTCCAACGGCGCCACCGCGGGCGTCGCCGAACACGGGGCAACGAAAGTCCACACCTTCGCCACCACCGCCCGGATGAGCACCTACCTGGTGGCACTGATTGCCGGGCCCTACGCCCGCTGGGATGACACCTATACCGACTCTCACGGCGATATCCCGCTGGGGCTGTTCTGCCGAGCCTCACTGGCGCCCTTCATGGACGCCGAGCGACTGTTCACCGAGACCAAGCAGGGCTTCGATTTCTACCACTGCAACTTCGGCGTGCCGTACGCCTTCGGCAAGTACGACCAGCTGTTCGTTCCGGAGTTCAACGCCGGCGCTATGGAGAACGCGGGCGCGGTGACCTTCCTTGAGGACTATGTGTTCCGCAGCAAGGTCACCCGGGCCTCGTATGAGCGGCGCGCCGAGACACTGCTGCACGAGATGGCGCACATGTGGTTCGGCGACCTGGTCACCATGCGCTGGTGGGACGACCTGTGGCTCAATGAGTCGTTCGCGACCTTCGCCTCGGTGCTGTGCCAGGCCGACGCCACCGAATACAGCGAGGCGTGGACGACATTCGCCAACGTGGAGAAGTCCTGGGCCTACCGCCAGGACCAGTTGCCGTCCACCCACCCGATCGCCGCGGATATCCCCGACCTGCACGCCGTTGAGGTGAACTTCGACGGCATCACCTACGCCAAGGGCGCCAGTGTGCTCAAGCAACTGGTGGCCTACGTCGGACTCGACCACTTCCTGGCCGGACTGCGCGACTATTTCGCAGCGCATGCGTTTGGCAACGCCACCTTCGACGATCTGCTGGGCGCACTGGAGCGGGCGTCCGGTCGCGACCTGTCGGACTGGGGCCGGCAGTGGCTGAAGACCACCGGACTGAACACGCTTCGGGCCGAGTTCGACGTCGATACCGACGGTAGGTTCACCCGGTTCGCCATCACCCAGGGCGGGGCCACACCGGGCGCCGGCGAAACCCGGGTGCATCGGCTCGCCGTCGGCGTGTACGACGATGCAGACGGCAAGCTGGTCCGGACGCACCGCGAGGAGTTTGATGTCACCGGTGCTGTCACTGAAGTTCCTGCGCTACAAGGGATTTCGCGCGGAAAGCTCATCCTGGTCAATGACGACGATCTGACCTACTGCTCAATGCGGCTGGACGACGAATCATTGGGTGTCGCCACCGCCCGCATCACCGATATCGCCGAACCGCTGCCCCGCACGCTGGTGTGGTCGGCGGCCTGGGAGATGACCCGCGACGCCGAATTGAAGGCTCGCGACTTCATTGCACTGGTCATGCGCGGAGTGCACGGCGAGACCGAGGTGGGCGTGGCCCAGCGGCTGCTGATGCAGGCGCAGACCGCGCTGAACACCTACGCCGAACCGGGCTGGGCCGCCGAGCAGGGCCGTCCGGCATTCGCCGACCGGCTGCTGGAACTGGCGCGCGATGCCGAGGCCGGTTCCGATCACCAACTGGCCTACGTCAACGCGCTGTGCACGTCAGTGCTCTCCCCCCGCCACCTGGCGCTGCTTGCCGACCTGCTCGACCGCGGCCCCGACGAGTGCGGGCTTTCCGGCCTTGCCGTCGACACCGATCTGCGGTGGCGGATCATCATCGCTCTGGCGGCCGGCGGACACATCGACGCCGACGGACCCCAGACCCCCGTCATCGATGCCGAGGCTGACCGCGACCCCACCTCGGCGGGCAAGCGGCACGCGGCCACGGCTGCGGCGGCCCGACCGCAGGCCGACGTCAAACACCGGGCCTGGCGCGAGGTGATCGAGGACGACACCCTGCCCAACGCCACGGCGCGAGCGATCATCGCGGGCTGGGCACAACCGGGCCAGAGCGAGTTGCTGTCGCCCTACACCGATAGGTACTTCCACACCATCGGTGGTGTCTGGGAGCGCCGCTCCAGCGAGGTTGCGCAGACCGTGGTGGTCGGCCTCTACCCGAACTGGGATGTCAGCACGGTCGGCCTCGAAGCAGCCGATGAGTTCCTCGGCGGACTGCACGTGCCCCCCGCACTGCGCCGGCTGGTGCTTGAGGGCCGCGCCGGTGTCCAGCGGGCGCTGCGGGCACGGGCGTTCGACGCGAGCTGAGTGGTTACGGCCGGGATCCTTTGCGGCCCTTCCTCCTCGGGCCAAAAGCGGCCCGCATCGTCAGGGCCGGGATATCCCCGCCGACATCACCCGCACGGCACTAATCAATCCGTCGATCAGGTTGCCCCCGCGGAATCCGGACGCCGCCGCCGAGACCCCAGGCGGCGCTGCCGATTCGGCCCCGCGCCCACGCACGTCTGCGCCGTAGACAACCTCGATCGAGTGTTGGTCTGGCGAGACCGCCAGTAGGACCGCATTGTCGGGAGTCGGAACCGCGGCGAGGATCTCCCGAGCCCGGGCCGCGGTATCGGC
>Ga0114964_10000562_pt1 | contig 28698 bp, 26 predicted proteins | sample C_131016_MF_Meta_FD_92638 | JGI IMG/M metagenome (GOLD analysis project Ga0114964, IMG submission 92638) | Freshwater microbial communities from Lake Croche, Canada to study carbon cycling - C_131016_MF_MetaG | ecosystem: Environmental > Aquatic > Freshwater > Lake | place: Lake Croche, Canada...
CTACTAACGAAACCGACGATTACATGCCTCTTGCTTTAGACTTAGCGCATAAAATTTTAATTGAATTGGCTGCATTAAGAAGAGAGAATAAGGCCATTAAATATTTACGTCCCGATGCAAAGTCTCAAGTAACCCTTGAGTACAATGATAAAAACGAGCCTGTAAGAATTGACGCCATTGTAGTTTCTACTCAACACGACGATTTTGATGCAGAAGCAAAGATGTTAGCAAAAATTAAAAAAGACATCGTTGAAATTTTAATTCCACGTGTAAAAGCAAAATATAAGAAATACGCTAAGTTGTTTAACAACGATATTACTTATCATATTAACCCAACGGGTAAGTTTGTAATTGGTGGTCCACATGGTGACACTGGTTTAACTGGCCGTAAAATTATAGTAGATACTTACGGTGGTAAAGGTGCACACGGTGGTGGAGCCTTCTCAGGTAAAGATCCTAGTAAGGTAGACCGCTCTGCTGCTTATGCAACACGTCATATTGCAAAGAACTTAGTAGCGGCTGGTGTAGCATCTGAAGTATTGGTTCAAGTTTCATACGCCATTGGTGTAGCTAAACCTACTTCTATTAACGTAAACACTTACGGTACTGCTAAAGTGAAAATGAACGATGGTCAAATTGGTAAAATAGTAGAATCTATATTTGATTTACGTCCTTACTTTATCGAGCAAAGATTAAAGTTAAGAACTCCTATGTATAGTGAAACTGCTGCTTACGGACATATGGGTCGTAAGAACGAGACAGTGACTAAAACATTTACTACCCCAGATGGTAAATCAAAAACAATGAAAGTTGAATTGTTTACTTGGGAGAAATTAGATTATGTAGCGAAAGTGAAAAAAGCTTTCGGTTTAAAATAATTGAATGAATTATAAAAAACCCTCTCGAGATTCGAGAGGGTTTTTTATTTAGAAGAGATAGGTGAACTGAATTTGAATCATATACACTTGATGAATTTAATTTTATGACGAACGAAAAAAATCCCTGGGAAATTATTAGTGGCAAATTAGTATATGATAATCCTTGGATTAATTTAACCCAGTACGAAGTCATTACCCCTGCGGGTACACCAGGTATTTATGGTAAAGTTCATTTTAAAAATATTGCCATTGGTGTGATTGTGATTGATGAGAACGGAGATACTTATTTAGTAGGTCAATACCGTTTTCCTTTAAATGAATATAGTTGGGAAATTCCTGAAGGAGGATGCCCTGAAGGAACCGACTATTTAACAACTGCTAAAAGAGAACTCAAAGAAGAGACAGGTTTTGAAGCAAAAACTTGGACAGAAATTTTACGCATGCATGTTTCTAATTCAGTCTCTGATGAATATGCAGTTGTATATGTAGCTCAAGATTTAGTAGCTGGAGAGGCGGAGCCAGAAGAGACAGAAAAATTAACTATTCAAAAAATGCCTTTTGCACAAGCTTTACAATGGGTAATGGAGGGAAAAATTACCGATTCAATATCGGTGGCTGGCATTTTGAAATGGAATCTAATGCAATCAAAAATCGATTAACTTTGAGCAATATGGAACAAAGACCATCAAGACCAGATAGACCCTATAAACCAAGACCAAGATTTAATGCAGATCGTGGTCCTGCAACAGAGCGTAAGTTTATTATTGGTCGTCAACCTTTATTAGAGGCATTTGAGTCTGGTACAAATATTGAAAAAATACTCATTCAGAAAAATGCACAAGGAGAGGGCTTGAGTGAAATTAAAAATGCTGCAAGGGAAAAAAGTATTCCTATACAATTAGTACCCATTGAAAAATTAAACGGTTTGTCTAAGGCAAATCACCAAGGGGTACTAGCCTATATATCTAAAGTAAAATATTTAGAATTACAAGAAGTAATTGATTTTGTAGTGGCTAAAGCAGAGACACCTCTTTTTTTAATGCTAGATGGAGTAACCGATGTAAGAAATATTGGTGCTATTGGAAGAAGTATACATTGTTGTGGTGCACAGGCTTTAATTATTCCTGATAAAGGTGTGGGTGCTCTAAATGAAGAAGCCTTTAAAAGTAGTGCAGGCGCTTTAGAGCATATTCATATTGTGCGTGTGAATAGTTTATTAAAAGCAGTTGACTTATTGCACCTTAATGGCATTCAAGTTTTTACAAGTGAAATGCGCGCCGAAAAAAATATTCATGAATTAGATTTAACCATTCCATCTTGTATTATCATGGGAGATGAGGGTAGAGGTGTACAACCCTATTTGGCCAAGGCTGCAGATTATTTTTTCAAAATACCCATGGCTACTAATTTTGATTCTTTTAATGTTTCTGTAGCAGCCGGCATTATTTTATACGAAGCCATGAAACAAAGAATGTTTCCATTAAAATAATTGTTTCATGAGTAGCTTAAAATTTAAATTAACCCTTCCAGCCAAGCGTGCTGAAAATTCTATTAGTTATAGGGACGGTTTATTTTTAATAGGTTCTTGTTTTTCTGAAAATATGGGAGCCAAATTAAATACACATTTATTTAAAGTTTTTGAAAACCCTCATGGTATTTTATTTAATCCTATTAGTGTCTCCAAGTCTTTGAGTGATTGTATTGAAAACAAAGAATATACCAAGTCTGATTTATTTCTGTTGAATGAGGTTTGGAATAGTTGGCAACACCATAGTCGCTTTTCAGGCATTACAGCAAATGAGGCTTTAGCTAAAATAAATGAATCAATAAAAAAGGGCCACAACTTTTTAAAAATAGCCGATCATATTATTATTACATTAGGATCGGCTTGGTTGTATAAATTGAATAGTCAGTCATCACATATTGCAGGGCAAGTGGTAGCCAATAATCATAAAGCACCTGCTAATTGGTTTGATAAACAATTAATGAAGCCAGATGAATTAGTTCTTTTATTAAAAAATATGGTTGAGGAACTTCTCGCATTCAACCCTCATTTACAAATTATTTTTACCATTAGCCCTGTGCGACATTTAAGAGAAGGCTTAGTAGAAAATAACAGATCGAAGGCTGTCTTAATTCAGGCAGTACATGAAGTAGTAGAAACTGCAGAAAATATTGCCTATTTCCCCTCTTATGAATATGTTATTGATGATTTAAGAGACTACCGATTTTATGCCGAGGACTTAGTACATCCAAATTATGCTGCTTCCAATTATGTTTGGGAGAAATGGGTAGAGACTTATATGAATGAAGAAACACAAAATATTATGAAACAGGTGGCTGAATTGCAATTGGCCATGCAGCATAAACCATTTTTTGCTGGTTCTGCTCAGCACCAAGAATTCTTACAAAATTGTATCACTAAAACGGAGCGATTATTAAGTTTGTATCCTTATCTGGCTTTAACTGACCAACTTCATTTTTTTAATGAACAAATAACCAAATAATTGCATAATTTAGAAGTCTAAATTTTTGATATGCGATTACTTCCTTTTTTAGCTTCTGTCTTAGTGACTATTGGCGTCATTTTTGTATTAAATACGCAGTTGTCTATTGGTCCTACAAAGTCACCTAAGCTGGGCTACTTTTTATCTCCACAACATGGTTTTTGGAAAAATGCCGAAAAAGTGAATACCAATTTTGATGCTACTTTAGTGGCTAATGAATTAAAAGGGGAAGTGGATGTTTATTTAGATGATCGATTGGTGCCGCATATTTATGCAGACCATGATGAAGATGCTTATTTTGTTCAAGGCTATTTGCATGCAAAATTTAGATTGTGGCAGATGGATTTTCAAACAAGAGTAGCTGCAGGTAGATTAAGTGAAATTGCTGGCGCCGATAAATTACCAATTGATCGTTTTTTTAGAAGATTGGGAATGGTATATGGTGCAGAAAAAACAGAGGAAAATATCAATGCAAGTAATCCTGTTATGAAAGCTACGGTGGATGCGTATACAGCTGGAGTAAATGCTTATTTGAAACAATTGGCGCCCGAGGATTTGCCTTTTGAATTTAAATTAATGAATTACCAGCCTGAACAATGGACACCTAAAAAAACCTATTTATTTTTAATGTTCATGTCTTATGATTTAACAGGTCGTTCAGCAACTACCGATTTGCAATTAACCAATACTCGCGATTTTTTAGGGTATGATTTATTTAATAAATTATATACTAACCTTCAAGATTCATTAGATCCAATTATTCCAAAAGGTACCGTGTACCAAAGACCTTCCATTATTCCAATAAAGCCAATCAATTCGGATTCTAGTTATTTGTATCATAAGAATGCATTAGCATTAAATACACAATTAAGCCCTGAGGCACCAGATAAAAATAATGGAAGTAATAACTGGGCAGTATCGGGCAGCAAAACAAAGTCTGGACGTCCTATTTTATGTAGTGATCCGCATCTAGGATTGAACTTGCCTTCGCTTTGGTATGAAGTTCAAATTACAACTCCAACACATAGTACTTATGGCGCTAGTTTTCCTGGATCACCTGCAGTAATTATTGGGTTCAATGATAGTTTGGCTTGGGGCGTAACCAATGCAGGAAGAGATGTTTTGGATTATTATGAATTGAAATTTAAAGACAGTACAGAGAATGAATATTGGTTTAATGGTGAATGGAAATCGGTAACCAAAAGAAAAGAAGTAATTAAAGTAAAAGACAGTGCCGATGTAATTGAAGAAATTCCTATGACACATTGGGGCCCTGCGATGTATGATGCGCATTATCAAAATCCACAATCCAAAGGCCGTAACTTGGCTGTTAAATGGACTGCGCACAATGCTTCTACTGGGGTAGAAACATTTTATCAGTTGAATCGCGCTAAAAATTATGATGATTATATCAAAGCCATTTCTTTATGGACCTGTCCTGGTCAAAATTTTGTATTCGCTTCCAAGTCAGGGGATATTGCTATTAAACAGCAAGGAAGTTTTGTAGCAAGATGGGAGCGACAAGGTGATTTCATTATGCCTGGACAAGATAGCGCCTATGATTGGCAGGGCATTATTCCTAATGCTGAAAATCCAACGATTAAAAACCCCGTTCGAGGTTTTGTTAGTAGTGCCAATCAAAAGCCAACAGAGGCAACCTATCCTTATTATTTAGGTACGGCAAGTTCCTTTCCTTTATATAGAGGGATTAGTGTGAACAAGCAGTTAAGCGCCATGTCGTTAATTACGCCACAGGATATGCAAGCATTGCAAACCAATAATTATAATGTATTTGCTGCAACAGCACGTCCTGCTCTTATGAAATATTTGCAAGTTGATAAGCTAAGTACAAATGCAAAAAGGATGGTGGAGGAATTAACGCATTGGAATTTATTTAATGAAGAAGGTTCAAAAGGAATTACTGTTTTTAAAATAATATGGGATAGTGTAGAACAAGCAGTTTGGGGCGATGAATTAGCAGGGTCTGAATTGCCTCTAACTAAACCAGAAGCCAATGTTTTATTAGATGAAATGTTAAAAGATTCTAATTGGTCCATTGCTGATGATATTCATACCAAAGATAAAATTGAAAATTTTAAAGATCAGGTGACACTAGGTGTTGAAAATGCCACCAAGAAATTATTAGAATTAGAAAAAGAAAATAAAATTACTTGGGCCTTGTTCAAAGCTACTAGAGTTTTACACTTAACTAAAATTCCTGCCTTAAGTAGAATGAATTTACCAATTGGCGGGGGCGTAAATATCATTAATGCAACTACTGAAAATCATGGTCCTAGTTGGAGAATGATTGTCCATTTAACCGACGAGATTGAAGCCTATGGTTTGTATCCAGGCGGACAAAGCGGTAATCCAGGTAGCCCTTATTATGATAGCTTTGTAGATTATTGGGCAGCAGGAAAATATTATCGTTTGTTGTTTTTATCAAAGGAAAAACTAACACAAAATGATAGAACCAAGTGGCATATTAAATTCAAAACTGCCTAATTACCATTTATAAATTAAGTTAAAATACATTCAATGAAAATAATTATCAGTATACTTTTATCGGCTTTGCTTGCTTATGCTATTGGCATTTATGGAAATTTACCTTGGTGGAGTTTTGTGGTGACTAATTTAATAGTAGCCATCGTAATTCCACAAAAATCATTTCATTCTTTCTTAATTGGTTTTTTATCCATTGGTCTTTTATGGGGTGGATTAGCCATTGGCATTGATCAGGGGAATCATCATATTTTAGCAACTAAAGTGGCAACCATATTACCTTTACAAGGGTCTTATATTAGTTTAATTGTGCTTACTAGTTTTGTTGGCGCTTTGCTAGGGGGACTGGCTTCACTTACAGGCTCTTTTATTAAGATGAAGTAACTATTTATTATTGTCTTAACTTTGTAATGAATTTGCCCAACCTGTAATTGGGTCCATTGATAGGAACATCCTAGATGTCTAAATTTATTTTATGAGTGTATTACACAATCGTATCTCCAATAAGGAGTTAAAGGAAAAATTATACGAGGAAACTTTTCCTCGCACCACAGTAAGTTTTTATCAATACTTTACGATTCAAAATCCAGTTGTTTTTAGAGATGAACTGTATAAAGCATTAAATGCTTTGCAAGTGTTTGGTCGTATTTATGTGGCCAAAGAAGGTATTAATGCACAAGTAAGTGTGCCTGCTCATTTATTTGAAAATTTTAAAGCTTATTTATATACTATTCCTGGATTAGATGAATTAAGATTAAATAGAGCAGTAAATGACAATGGGAAAAGCTTTTGGGTATTAAGAATTAAAACTCGTGAAAAAATTGTGGCAGATGGCATTGGTGATCCCAGCTTTAGTATGGAGAACAAAGGGAAGTATGTGAATGCAGCACAAATGAATGCATTAATGGAAAATGACGACACCATTGTAATAGACATGCGCAATCATTATGAGTTTGAAGTGGGGCATTTTGAAAATGCTATTGAAATTCCTTCTGATACTTTTAGAGAACAATTGCCTATGGCAGCGGAAATGATGAAAGACAATAAGGATAAAAATATCATCATGTATTGCACTGGAGGGATTAGATGTGAAAAGGCAAGTGCCTATATGTTACATAAAGGATTTAAGAATGTGTTTCATTTAGAAGGAGGCATTATTAATTATGCCAATCAAATTAAAGAAGTAGGAATAGAGAGTCAATTCAAAGGAAAAAACTTTGTATTTGATGATAGACTAGGTGAAAAAATTACTGAAGACATTATAGCTAAATGTCATCAATGTGGTGTGCCATGCGATACACATACCAATTGTAAAAACGACGGCTGTCATTTACTATTTATCCAATGTCCAACTTGTGCTGAAACTTATGCAGGCTGCTGTACCCAGGCCTGTACCGATATTGTGCATCTGCCAATAGAAAAGCAAATAGAATTAAGAAAAGGCATTGACAAAGGCCAGCAAATTTTCAATAAAAGCAAGCAACGCTTAAGACCTAGGTTAGGAATAGATATTTAAGTTTATGAAGAAATCTCTAGTTTAGAATATTTCTAGAGTTTGTTTTCACTTCTGAACTTCGAGTCATAGCGTTAATAAATATTAAAAATGAATCGTTAAAAAATTGTGCATGTCTGAGCGAAGCGAGTTCACAATTTTAGATTCTTTTTTAATATTTTAGCGTCATGACGAGTAGAGAAGAATGAAAATAAACTTACTAGAAATGCTTAACTAAGATTCTCAAGTGAAGCGCATACAACTTTATAAGTTTCTTCTTCAGATAATTGCTGCGGTGCAAATTTTTCGCCAATCACTTGTTCGTACAATTCAATATATCTTTTAGAAATGGTATCAATCCATACGGCTGACATAGCAGGAATAGTTTGTCCTTCCTTGCCCATAAAATTATTGGCAATCAACCACTCACGCACAAACTCTTTACTTAATTGCTTTTGTTTTTCTTTGCTGGTTTGTCTTTGTTCAAATCCATCTGCATAAAAATAGCGAGAAGAGTCGGGGGTATGAATTTCATCCATCAAATAAATAGTGTCACCTATTTTTCCAAATTCATATTTTGTATCACACAATATTAATCCTCTGTTGGCTGCAATTTCTTTACCTCTTTGAAACAAGGCCAATGCATACTTTTCTAAAATTGCCCAATCTGAGGCACTCGCTAACCCCTGAGCTATAATTTCTTCCTTAGAAATATCTTCATCATGTCCTTCACTTGCTTTGGTCGAAGGTGTTATGATAGGAGTAGGGAAATAATCATTTTCGTTAAGTCCTTCAGGCAGCGTAACACCACATAAAACGCGGCCACCTGCTTGGTAGGTTCTAAAAGCATGACCCACTAAATTTCCTCGAACCACCATTTCAATTTTAAAGGGAGTACATTTTTTGCCTATGGCCACATTGGGCGCCGGGGTAGCAAGCAGCCAATTGGGACATATATCCTGGGTAGCCGCCAACATATAGGCCGCAATCTGATTTAGGACCTGTCCCTTAAAAGGGATGGGGCTGGGTAAAATTACGTCAAAAGCCGATATTCTGTCACTTGCAATCATTACAAGTAGTTCATTATCAATATAATAGACATCTCTTACTTTGCCATGGTACTCATTAATTTGATGGGGAAAATGCTTACTATTCATAGTTCAAAATTAATTTTTTAAAAGATACAAATGAGTTTTTTTTATAAAATGGTTACAATATGTTAATTTGTACTACGATTCAACTTAAAACAAAAAAACATGAAAAAACTTTTCAGACAATTTGCCTTTTTGAGCTTAACTACCTTATTGGTTTTGAGTGCAAAAGGTCAAAATTCAGGTACTGTAACTGGTAATGTTAAAAATTCAAGCAATGCAGAGTCATTAGCTTCAGTTTCAGTAACATTAAAAGGATCAAGTCAAGGTACTTTTACTGATAATAAAGGAAATTTTAAGCTTACAATAGCTCAAAAAGCACCTTATACTTTGGTATTTACTTCGGTAGGTTTTGCCAACAAAGAGGTAATAGTAGATGCTTCTAATAAAGTGAATGTAAGTCTTACACCAGCCTATATCTTAGGTTCGGAAGTGGTAGTATCTGCTTCAAGAGCTTCAGAAAGAATCCTTGAGTCACCTGTTACTATTGAAAGAATTAGCAATACAACAATTAAAAACGCACCGGCTTCCAATTATTATGATATCATAGGAAATTTAAAAGGGGTGGATGTGATTGCAGCCAGCTTAACTTTCAAAAGTGTTAGCACAAGAGGTTTTAACGTGAGTGGTAACGTTCGTGCCAATCAATTAATTGATGGAATGGACAACCAAGCGCCTGGTTTGAACTTCTCAGTGGGAAGTGTTATTGGATTAACAGAATTAGACGTTGACAATATTGAATTATTAGCAGGTGCTTCTTCTGCATTATATGGAGCAGGTGGTATGAATGGTACTGTTTTAATCAACAGTAAGAGTCCATTCAAATACCAAGGTTTGAGTTTCCAAATTAAACAAGGGGTAAACCATATTGATAATTACGAGCGTCCTCAAGCACCTTATAAAGATTATACAGTAAGATGGGCAAGTAAAATAGGAGATCGTTTTGCTTATAAAATCTCTGCAGAATCAATGGAAGGACAGGATTGGTTAGCTCAAAATACAGATAACTACAATCGTTCTCTTGGTCCAATCGGTTCAACTGTTACTGGTACAAGATTTACTGATCCTAACTATGATGGGGTGAACGTGTATGGTGATGAAACTACTTCACCTTTAAGTGCTGTGTATAATGGAGCAAAAGCGCAAGTGATGGCTGGATTAGCTGGTTATGGTGCTGCCGCTTCTACGGTATACAATCAATTATATGGAGCTGCTAAATTATATCCAACTTTAGGAAGCTACACTACGTTCTTGAAATCTCAAGCACCTACTTTAGCTTCTGCTGCACCATTTTTATATGGGGATGCAAAAGGTATGTTTACTGGTGTGAACGTAAGTAGAACTGGATACAATGAAATAGATGTGATTGATCCAACTACTAAAAATAATAAAATAACAGGGTCTATTCATTATAAAGTGAACGACAATACAGAAGCTTCTTTCAGTGCTTATACTGGAACAGGTAATACTGTTTATACAGGAAGTGATCGTTATACATTGAGAAATTTACAAATGACTCAATTGAAATTAGAGTTAAAATCTAAAAACTGGTATGTAAGAGGTTACCAAACATTAGAAGATGCTGGTGATACTTACAATGCCACTATTGCTACTCGTTTATTTAATGAAACATGGAGCAATAGTATTACAACTTGGTATCCTACCTATACCGCTGCTTATGTTAATTATAAGGATGGTGGTTTATCTGATCAAGCAGCACATTCTTTAGCTAGAGCGGTAGCAGATGCTGGTAGACCAACTGGTCACGTAGGTTCATCAGCTGCTTTCCAACAATTAAGTACTACACCACTTTCTCAAGGAGGTGCTAAGTTGCTAGATAAATCTTCTTTATCTGTAATGGAAGGTCAATTAAGTTTGACCAATGCGTTGGGTTTTGATAAATATGATATGGATATGATCATAGGTGCTAGTTTTAGAAATTATACTTTAAATTCTCAAGGAACTTTATTTACAGATACTGCAGGTAAAATTGGCATTGGTGAAACAGGAGTGTATTCTCAAATTTCTAAAAAATTCTTTGGAGATGTGCTTAAATTATCTTTCGCAGGTCGTTACGATAAAAACCAAAACTTTAAAGGTCAATTTACGCCTAGAATTTCTGGCGTAATTAAAATTGCAGAAGATAATAACTTCCGTGTTTCTTACCAATCAGCTTATCGTTTCCCAACCACTCAAAACCAGTACATCAATTTACTTGTTGGTGGTGGAACTAGATTAATGGGAGGCCTGCCTTCATTAAGAGATTATTATAATTTCTCAACCAATCCAGCTTATACAGTGCCAAGTGTGAATGCTTTTGGTGCCTCTGCTTTGGCAGGAAAACCTAATCCAGGCTTGTTGCAACAACAAGTATTTGGAGAATTCAAACCAGAAACAATGACTTCCTATGAATTAGGTTATAAAACATTAATTGGTAAAAAATTATTAATTGATTTTTATTGCTACATGGGAAATTACACTGACTTTATTGGAAGTGTAATTGTATTGCAATCAAAAAATGCTGCAGCGCCTAGTCCATTGGATGTATTAGATGCAAATAAACGTATGGCTTACAGTATTTCTACAAACGCTACTACACCAGTATCTACTTCTGGTTGGGGTATTTCAGCTGATTACTTGTTACCAGGTAATTTTAGCTTTAGCAGTAGTTTATATACAGATGAGTTAGGAAGTATTCCAGCTGATTTTATTCCTTACTTTAACACTCCAACTTGGAGAGCCAACTTTGGTCTTAGCAACAGCGGATTTTTATTAAACAATAGATTAGGCTTTAGTGCTACAATGCATTACCAAGACGAGATGAACTATCAAGGAAGTTTTGCAGCAGGTAAAGTGAATTCATATAATACTATAGATGCTGTTTTAACGTATAAGGTTCCAGCTATTAAATCTTTGATTAAAGTAGGGGGTACCAATATCTTCAACAAGTATTACTACACAGCTTATGGCAGTCCAAAAATTGGTGGATTGTACTATGTAAGCTTTGCTTATAACATACTCTAAACTACTTAGATTGGGTTAGTCCTAGCATCCCTTCCTCCCTAATGGGCGGAAGGGATTTTTTTTATGTGGTATAATTACTTTTTTCTTGTATAAAACTCTATTTTTACATCTCAAATTAAATTTAGATTCATGCGTTCAATAGCCTTAAGAGAAGCCATTCGCGAAGCAATGAGTGAGGAAATGAGAAGAGACGAGCGTGTTTTGTTGATGGGAGAAGAAGTAGCCGAATACAATGGCGCTTATAAAGTAAGTCAAGGTATGTTGGCCGAATTTGGACCCAAGCGTATCATTGATACGCCCATCTCTGAATTAGGTTTCACTGCAGTGGCAGTAGGAGCTGCTCAAAATGGGCTGAGACCCATTGTGGAATTTATGACCTGGAACTTTGCTGTATTGCCTTTGGATCAGATATTAAACACCGCTAGTAAGATGTTAGCGATGAGTGGGGGGCAAATTGGTTGTCCAATTGTAATGAGAGGACCCAATGGAAGTGCTGGTCAATTAGGGGCACAACATTCTACCGCTTTTGAAAGCTATTTAGCCAATATACCTGGCATTAAAGTGGTATCTACTGCCAATGCTTATGACGCTAAAGGCCTGCTTAAACAAGCTATTAGGTATGAAGAAGACCCTATCATGTTTTTAGAATGTGAAGTAATGTATGGTGATAAAGAGGAAGTGCCAGAGGAAGAATATTATATCCCATTAGGACTTGCTGCAGTCAAAAAGCCAGGAACTGATGTAACGATTGTTTCTTATAGTAAAATGATGAAAGTTGCTTTAGGCGCTGCGGCAGAATTGGAAAAAGAAGGCATTAGTGCAGAAGTGATTGATTTAAGAACCATTCGTCCATTGGATTGGATGACCGTTTTAGAAAGTGTAAAGAAAACAAATAGATTGGTAATTATTGAAGAGCAATGGCCTTTTGCATCTGTTTCTTCTGAGTTAAGTTATCGTATACAAAAAGAAGGGTTTGATTATTTAGATGCGCCTATTAGAAGAATTACTAGTGCAGATGCGCCTATGCATTATGCGCCTAATTTAACCGCTTTGGCCATCCCTGACATTATTAGATCCGTAAAATTAGTGAAGGAAGTATTGCATCAGTACAAATAGATTGCGAATATCCTTTATTTGGGCCTTTTGTATAGTTTAACAATAAATTCAACATCTTTTTATAAATATCCCTCACAAAGGGATATTTTTGTTTGTATTAATACTTCATATTTATGGGCTTTATTTGTTTGATTATTTTTTGGTTGGGTTGGCATATTGGAATCTATAGCTTACTAAAAAAAGCAGGGGTGGATGCTACAAAAGCAGTGCTACCTATTTACAATACTTGGGAAGTAGTAAAGCTTTGTAATATTTCAAAAATTTGGTTTTGGATTCAATTAATTCCCATCTTGGGTCAGTTTGTAAGTTTATGGATTTCTATCATTTTTGTGATGCATTTCAAAAAAGTAAACTTAATACAACATACTTTAACGGTGTTGGTTCCTTTTATTTATTTACCTTATTTAGGTTTTTCAAAAGACACAAAATGGTATGGTGCTGAGGCCTTAGTTCATTATCATAAACCAGCTTCAAGAGAATGGATAGATGCTGCCGTATTTGCAGTGGTGGCTGCTACTTTAATACGCACTTTTATTTTTGAAGCTTATGTCATTCCAACAGAGAGTATGGAAAAAACTTTGTTGGTGAATGACTTCTTATTTGTAGATAAAATTACCTACGGGGCTAGAATTCCACAAACGCCTATATCATTTCCTTTTGTTCACAATACATTGCCGGGTGCACCTACAACGCCTTCTTATGTTAAGTGGATTCAACTAGATTACAATCGCTTGCCCAAGGTGAGAGAAATTAATAGAAATGATGTGGTGGTATTTAATTTTCCTGCTGGAGATACCATTATTAATGATCCAGACTATGGAAGTAAAAATCCTTATTATGATGTATTGAGGTCACCTGAATTTAATGGAGATCGCGAAAAACTAAAAGCCCAATTTCCCATTTTAGTTCATCCTATTGATAAAACAGATAATTACATTAAAAGATGTGTGGGTATTCCTGGCGATATTATTCAAGTAAAAGAAAGTCATTTATGGGTGAATGGGCAACCTGCTTATGTGGCCAATAATGCACAAACTGAATATGTAGTGGTAACCAATGGCAAGCCTTTGCCTGAAGATTTTATAGAAGATAGCCTTGGTATAAGTATTAGTGAAGCCACCAGCGATTTTAGAGTTTTTGACAGTAAGGCAAATACTTATTTAATCAATATGACAGCGGGTGCAGCAGAAAGCTTAAAAAAGCTTTCACAAGTAATTTCGGTAACTAGTTTTGTTGAAAATACAGTGGGTTACACTTTCCCAAATGATGTTTTACATTTTCCCTTTTCCGTTGATAATTTTGGTCCCATTCGCATTCCTAAAAAAGGAGATGTTGTTAATTTGAATGATAGTACTATTGAATTGTATCGCCGATTGATTACCAATTATGAACACAATACTTTGGTTAAAGTAAATGATCAATACGTTTTAAACGGCCAACCTGCCACCACCTATACTGTTAAACAGAATTACTATTGGATGATGGGTGACAATAGACATAGAAGTCAGGACAGCCGTTATTGGGGCTATGTTCCAGAGACACATATTGTAGGAAGAGCAGCAGTAATTTGGTTTAGTTACAACAAGAGTATTCGATGGAATCGTCTATTTAATCGCATTAAATAATCCAATGCAAAAAAAATACGAATTTGACTATGAATTACTAGACCATGCAGGTTTATTAGCCATAGCAGATCAAACCTTATTAGATGCTGCCATTAAAGCTACTGAAACAGCCTATGCGCCTTATTCTAATTTTAAAGTAGGCGCAGCCGCTTTATTGTCAACGGGTCAAATCATCATTGGTTCTAATCAAGAAAGTGCAAGTTTTCCGGTGGGTATTTGTGCCGAGAGAACATTATTAAATAGCATTGGCAGTCAATTTCCAGCGGCTACTATTTTAGCTATGGCAGTAAGTTATGATCATGTAGGTAAGCCATCTACGGAGCCAATTTCGCCTTGTGGTATGTGTAGGCAATCCTTATTGGATTTTGAAAACAGGTATCATTCGCCTATAAGAATTATTCTTGCTGGAAAGTCTGGTGCAGTAATGGTATTACCTTCTGCAGCGCTTTTATTGCCTTTTGGTTTTGATGGTGCTATTTTAAAATAGCTACCAATTTAAAACAAAGTTTGTACACCCAGTTCTAATCTAAATTCGTGTTGTAACAACCACTTTTTTCTTGCTTTTCCCCAAGCATACCCTACTAATGATCTGTCTGCGCCTACAATTCTATGACAAGGAACAATAATTGCTATTTTATTTTTGGCATTGGCTGATGCAGCAGCACGAACTAAATTGGTATCGCCCATTTTTTTGGCTAATTCTCCATAGCTTAATGTTTTGGAGAAGGGAATTTCATATAACTCTTTCCAAACTTTTTGTTGAAATTCAGTACCAGCTTGATTGATAGCCACATTAAAATGTTTTCTTTTGCCTGCAAAATATTCAATCAATTCGTCGATACATTGATTGATTACATCTGGTGTTGTGCTAGAAATGAGGGTATTATCTACTTGTTGATCCTCTATAAAAACCAATTGTTCTATACAGGATTCATCCGCAACCAATTTAATAACACCAATCGGACTATGATAAATTTGAGTATAAGTAGTTGGCATTATCCGATGGGTTGACCATTAGTTACAGGTAAGGAAGGATGAAGTAAAACCACTTCATGGGCTTCGTCATACACACCTAAGACCAAACATTCACTTATAAAATTGGCAATTTGTTTTGGGGGGAAATTGACAACTGCAATAATTTGCTTGCCCACTAAATTGTCCATTGAGTAATGATGAGTAATTTGCGCGGATGATTTTTTGATGCCTAAAGGTCCAAAATCAATACTTAGTTGATAGGCTGGTTTTTTTGCTTTTGGAAATGGCTGTATGGATAGGATAGTGCCACATCGGATGTCTACTTTAGTAAAATCGTCCCAGGTGATCATAATGCCTTAAGTTAATAGATCAGCTAATTCTAGCAGGTCTTTTTGTTTGTATTGAAGTGTTGGGCTTTGAAAGCACTTTGCAAATTCTATCAAATGCTTTTTAATAATTTGAGCATTAGTGAGCGGTTTGTAGTAACTGTTTTTTGGTTCTATATTGCTTCTTAGCATATACTGATCCAAATCTTTTTGTGAAAAAGCATTTCCAGTGGTACCCTCCACATAAAATTGAATAAATTCTTGTGGGTTGGGCACAATTTCTTCAGGATCCCAATCGGAGGCGTAAAAAGCAATAATGCATTGCTTTGGAATATTGATGAAGTGAGCTTGAATGGTTAATTGTTGGCACAATTCAGCATACAATAAAGTATTTGCAATGGCATTTCCTTTTTTAAATTGTAATGGAGCTGCAATTAAAAATTCTTCAGGCTTTTCATAATTCACTTCTACTCCTTTTATTTGATAGTAATTATAAAGGATATTACGTATTACATTGGCTTGCTCTAAAGGAGTTAAATAATTATTTAACTCAAGCCAAATATTACGTCTTATTTTTTCCATTTGATGTCGCAAAGTATCTAAAGCCAACTCAGGGAATTGAAATTGGGTCACCAATAAAGCACCTTCCAATAAAGAAGCATCTGGGTCGGCATTCCATTTTGTAAAGGCCTCTTTTAAATCCTGAAAACGTAGTTTATAAATCATCATTTCAATTCTTTCCAAAGTAGCTTCATCTAAGGTGTTTTCCCATAAATGTTCTAAATCTGGAATAATAGGAGATCCATAAACCAACAATCTATCCGCAATCGTATTAAAGACTTCCTCGTCTGGGTCGTCAATTAATTTAAATAAAGCGTTTATTTCAGTTACTTTTTGCATAATTAAAATCAATACTGGTTGCTAATAATATTCAAATCAACGTAAAATATTAGCAAATTACGATTATACTTATCCTATAGGTGTGGATATATTTAACAATTATTAACATAATAAATAGAATTATTAAACGTTCTGCTAAATATTCGCTATTTAATCATAGACATATTGCTAATTGTCTTTTCTTTGTATAATATAACGAACACTATGTCAAACATGCATCAGATTACACCTAAGTTTCCAGTAATGGCGAATTCATTGCATTCAGAACTTAAAAGAAGAGTGAATCTATATTTAGAAGATCATGCCATTAAAGCCACTGGTAATTTCAAATTGTTTTCTAAAGCCATAATTTTGATGGGCTTGTTTGTAATCACTTATATTCATCTACTATTTTTCACACCTCCTGTATTTTATGCCATTTTAGAATGCATCTTATTTGGTGGTCTAATTGCTGCCATTGGTTTTAATGTCATGCATGATGGAAGTCATGGTAGTTTTAGTAAATATGCTTGGTTAAACAAATTAGCATCTTCTTCTATTAGTGTACTTGGAGCAAGTCGTTTTATGTGGGCCATGAAGCATGTGACATTACACCATACTTATACCAATATTGATGGAGTGGATGATGATATCGAAGTAGGCGTGTTGATGAGAATGGCGCCTACCCAAAAGCATTATGTATTACATCGTTTTCAACATATTTATTTTTGGGGTTTATATATGTTATTGTATATATTTTGGATTTTCTTTGCCGATTATAAAAAGTATTTCACCAAAAAAATCGGCTCCGTTGAAATTAGTAAAATGAGCTTTGGAGAACATTTTGAATTTTGGGCAGTAAAAATTTACCATGCATTTGTATTTGTGGTACTACCTATTTATATGTTAGGATGGGTAAGTTGGTTAGTGGGTTTCATAGTAGTGGGCTGTTTTGCAGGCTTTGTATTAAGTATTGTTTTCCAACTAGCCCATACAGTGACTGAAACTGCTTTTCCTTTGGCCAACCAACCAGAGAATAAAATGGAAGAAGAATTTGCAGTACATCAAATTCAAACCACTGCTAGTTTTGCCACTAAGAGTAAATTAGTAAGTTGGTTAGTAGGCGGGTTGAACTTTCAAATTGAACATCATTTGTTCCCTAAAATTTCTCATGTACATTATCCTGCTATCTCTAAAATTGTAAAACAAACCTGTGCCGATTTTAAATTAAAATACATTGAATACCCCACTGTGATAAGTGCGATTAAAGCGCACGTTCAATACCTTAAATTAATGAGCAAGCCTTCATTCCAATAAAACTTACAAGCTTAAGATGTAATAAAAAAAAAGGTCCCCCGAATTTCGGGGGACCTTTTTTAGTAGTATTGGTATTGTAGGCTAATTATAGCGTAATCTACTTATTGATTAGCATTAAGAAGCCTTCTTCTTCCTAGCCATTTTTCGAGGTGGATTGGCTTTTAATTCAGCAATGGTGGCATTGATCTCTTCAATGGTCAATGTTTCTACCTTTTCTTGCTGCTCCTTACTCAATTTAAAATTGCGTAAGCCTTGTTTGATATAAGGGCCATAAGGACCACGTAAAAGTTGAATCTTTTCTTTTTCAAATACTTTGATGGTTCTTTCGTCTTTTGCTTTTCTTTTCTCAGCAATCATAGGAGTCAATTCCTCTAAGGTTACAGTGTAAGGGTCCATTTCCTTGTTCAGGGAGTAGAACTTCTTAGCATGGGCTGCATATGGGCCAAAACGACCAATATTCACCGATACCTCTTCTTCTTCAAACTGTCCTAACATACGAGGTAGTTTAAACAGTTCCATTGCTTCCTCAAAACTGATGGTCTCAATACTTTGAGAAGCTTTTAATTTTGCAAATCTTGGCTTTTCTTCTTCATCCTGATGTCCAATTTGAACCATGGGGCCATACCTGCCCATACGGGCAATTACTTTTTTACCTGTTACAGCATCAAAGCCTAATTCTCTTTCTCCTTTGGCTCTTTCTGCAGTTTCAAGGGTATGTTCGATAGTAACATGAAAGGGCTCATAAAAGGAAGCCAACATATCACTCCATTTTAATTTTCCAGCTGCTATTTCATCAAACTCGCCCTCAATTTTAGCAGTAAAATTAAAGTCCATTACTTTTTCAAAATGTAATTTCAAAAAGTCTGTCACCACTAAACCTAAATCGGTAGGAGATAGTTTATTTTTCTCTGCACCAGTGATTTCTGATTCAGTTTCTTTTTTTATTTCATCCTTATTACTAAGGGTTAAAATCTGGTAGATTCTTTTGATGCCTTCTTTTTCTCTTTTCTCTACATAATTACGTTTCATAATAGTAGAAATAGTAGGCGCATAGGTAGAGGGTCGACCAATACCCAATTCTTCTAATTTTTTTACCAAAGAGGCTTCAGTAAATCTTGAAGTAGGGCGACTAAATCTTTCCAATCCAGTCATAGATGTAAAATCTAAAACTTGACCTTTAGCCAAAGGAGGCAATAAACTTTCAGCTCCTTCTTCTAAATTATCTTCGTCCACTTCGTCTTCATCCTTACCTTCTAAATATACTTTTAAGAAGCCATCGAATTTCATTACTTCACCACTGGCAGTTAAAGTTTCTTTATTAGTAGAAATTTCAATCTTCGCAGTTGTTTTTTCAAATTGTGCATCACTCATTTGAGAAGCGATGGTTCGTTTCCAAATTAATTCATACAATCTATTTAAATCAGGATCGTCTACTTTACTTTCGTTCATGTAAGAAGGACGAATGGCTTCGTGCGCCTCTTGCGCATTTTCGTTCTTATTCTTAAACTTTCTTGGTTGATAATATTTATCACCGAAACTTGAATTAATTTCAGATTTAATTGCTTCTAACGCTGTTTCACTTAAACCAATACTATCCGTTCTCATGTAAGTAATCTTACCACTTTCATACAATTTTTGTGCTAACAACATTGTTTTACTAACACTATATCCTAATTTCCTAGAGGCTTCTTGTTGAAGGGTAGAAGTAGTGAAAGGTGCTGATGGTGTACGTTTGCCGTCTTTTACAGCAATATCTTTTACAGTGTACTTGGCGCCTTTACATTCGTTTAAAAACTTTTCAGCTGCACCAGCAGTAGTTAATTTTTGAGGGCCATCGGCCTTAAATTTTACTTTTTTCTTATTGATATCCGGCGCACTAAATAAGGCCGAAACTTTAAAAGCACTTTCTGGAATAAATTGATTGATTTCTCTTTCTCTTTCTGCAATTAATCTAACAGCAACACTTTGCACACGGCCTGCACTTAAACTTCTTTGCATGCCAATTTTACGCCACAATACGGGGCTCAATTCAAAACCAACTATTCTGTCTAATATTCTTCTTGCTTGTTGTGCATCTACTAAATCCATATTGATTAATCGTGGATTCGCTACCGCCTTTTTAATAGCAGGGGCGGTAATTTCATGAAATACAATACGCTTGGTTTTTTTAGGATCTAAACCCAATACTTCTGCTAAATGCCAACTAATACTTTCACCTTCACGGTCCTCATCCGATGCCAACCATACTTCTTTTGCCTTCTTAGTCATGGATTTTAACTCCTTCACCACTTTTTCTTTTTCACTTGGAACGCTATAGCGAGGGGCAAATTTGTTTTTTAAATCTATGCCCATGTCTGCTTTTTCTAAGTCACGAATATGACCATAGCAACTGCGTACTTCAAAATCTTCTCCTAAAATCTTCTCGATCGTTTTTGCCTTTGCAGGCGACTCCACAATTAATAAGTTTTTTGACATATTAGTCCTACCGCTCCTACGGGGTATTTTAGAAATTGAATATCAAGTATTTATGAAAAAATAACTAACCCTTTTTTGGAGAGGTTATTTGTTTTCTCGTGATGCAATATTAGAGCTTTCGACTAAAAAATAAAAATTAGTAGGGCTTAACTGGCTAAAAATGCCATGATTTTATCAATAACGGCTTGTGTTTTATACACTTTATTATGGCCTAATCCTTTGGTTATCAAGAATTTAATATTTTCAGGCGCTTTATTTTGAAAATCTTTTAAATCTTTATAAGGACACACCAGATCTTCTTCATCATGCACCCATAGCAAAGGGCCGGTATATTTTTGTAAGGCCCGATCGGCCTCAAAATAGGATATAGGTTGATGGGTATGCTTCCCCATTTCGGCTATGAAAGCCTTTCTTACCACTTCTTTAAAGTGCATCATATTAAAAAACCGCTCAAAAGTACTGGTGGTTTTAGTGGCAGGGGCAATTAAGACAAATTTATGTGCAGATGGGTTTTCTATTGTTTCAGCAATCATGGAAAGGGTAATAGCACCTAAAGAATGGCCTATGAAATAATCTATGGGGCCATGATGCTTAATGATTTCATGAATAGCTTGTTGATAGTTGACTATATTAATGTATTTCCCTTGACTTAGTCCATGTCCTGGCGCATCAAAACAAAGTACCCGATAGCCCATTTTTAAAAGGGGTTGTATGTATTGTTCAAATTTGTAGGCACAACTGGCATAGCCATGGACAATTAATAGCGTTTTGCCACTGCTTTGATGAGGCTGCCATTCAAAACCATTTAAAATCGAAATACCATCATTATGTATCCCATCGCCATTCACTTTTACTTGAATCTTGTTAGCTTGATGAAAAATTGCTGGGGCTTTTCTTTTTTTAAATTTGGGATACGGGGTGCAGAAAAGATTAAAAGCCAATTTTCCTGCTACAGGAGGCGAAACCATTCCTAACGTGGTAAATTTTGTTCTTAAATATTGTAAATACATCCTTTCTGAGAACCCGTGCTTGGCCATAATTCCTAAATTTGATTGCAAAGATAAGCTCAGCGCAGTGGGTGAGCTTATTTTTTTTGTATTTCGACAATGAAAAATAGTAATCAATATAAGTCATTGAATGAATAAAGTTAAATTTGCAAAAATCTAAGAAAGGGCTATGTATTCATTAAAAATCAATTTTGAACAAAAAGGCTTGGAGCCTATCTCTATAAGTAATATTAAACCTGATCAGAGTTTATTAGAAGTGATACTAGATGCCGGTATTGTATTGCATCACAATTGCGGAGGAGTATGCGCCTGCAGTACCTGTCATTTATATATAAAAAAAGGCACTGAATTTTTACAAGAATTATCAGATAAGGAGGAGGATTTTATAGATCGTGCAGTAAGTCCAAGAATAGAATCAAGATTAGGTTGTCAATGTGAATTGCTTGCAGGTTCGGGAGACATTGAGGTAATTTTGCCTGATCAAACTCAATTTTTAGGAGAATAAATAATTAAAATAAGTATGAGCCAATTTGAACCACCCATCCATTGGAATGACCATGAGGACATCGCCCAAAAGTTATATGAGAAATTTGGAGATGATTTTTCGGAGTCTAAAATATATCGAGTTCGTTTTACTGATTTATTAGAATGGGTATTGTCCTTGCCTCATTTTGAAGGGAAAAAAGAGGAGTCCAACGAAGGGCATCTAGAAATGATCCAAAGTGCCTGGGTGTACGAATGGAGAGATAATCAAAAATAGGCTTACATTTATAGTCTAAAAAATCACCTTCTTGTTAGCTGCTTTTAAAAAAATTAAGTGTTTTGTATTTGATGTCGATGGCGTTTTAACCAATGGCAAATTATTAATTATGCCCAATGGGTTAATGGCAAGATCAATGAACATCAAAGATGGCTATGCCTTGCAGTTGGCTATTAAAAAAGGCTATCAGGTATGGATTATTTCCGGTGGTAATTCCGATGAAGTTAAAGTCCGATTACAAAATTTGGGTGTTACGCAAGTATTTATGAAAGTGGCCAATAAGCTTGAATTGTTAAAAGAGTTATCAATTTTAAACAATGTGTCCTTGGAGGAAATTTTGTACATGGGCGATGACATGCCCGATTACGATGCCATGAAGGTGGTGGGTTTAGCTGCCTGCCCAAGTGATGCCGCTTCTGACATCAAAGCCATTTCGGCCTACAACGCTATTTTAAAAGGGGGTGAGGGATGTGCAAGAGAAGTGATTGAAAAGACCTTAAAATTAAATGATCACTGGGATTTAATTGATCAAATTCAATCCAAATAAATATTCAATCCTCTATTTTGAAGCTACTTATTCATTTTTTAAGATTGATACGTTGGCCTAATTTACTTTTTATTTTATTGGCAGAATGTTTATTTCATTTTTGTATTTATAAACCTTTGTATCCTTTATCTGGTATTGAAGTAGACTTTCGTTTTTATTTAATGTTGGTGTCCAATATATTTATTGCTGGGGCTGGCTATATCATTAATGATTATTTTGATGTGAATATTGATCAAATCAATAAACCAACAAAAGTGGTGGTAGGTGCGTTTATTAGTAGGAGGTGGGTTATCTTTTGGCACTTAATTCTAAGCGTTTTTGCCATTTATATATCAATCATCGTTTTTCCTTTTAAAACATTTTGGCATATACATTTATCCAATTTGCTAGCCATTTTATTATTATGGTTTTACAGTACTACTTTCAAAAAGAATTTTTTAGTAGGAAACATCATTATTTCCTTACTTACAGCATGGTCAATAGCGGTGGTCTATTTTTCAAAATTTAGTTTTCAGGAAATAATACATCCTAATATTTTCGATTTAAACAATATCAAATTTGCTAAACTTACTTTATTGTATTGTGCTTTTGCATTTATTCTTACCTTAGTTAGAGAAGCGCTTAAGGATTTGGAAGATATGGAAGGAGATGAAAAATTTGGTTGTACAACCTTGCCTATAAAATGGGGTTTAAGACCAACGAAAGTGTACTTAAGCGTTTGGTTAATTGTAGTGATAGCCGTTTTATTAATTATTCAATTGGGAGTGCTTCCTTATGGATGGTGGTATACGGTGGTCTATTGCCTATTGTTCATAATAACACCGCTGGTTATTGTTTTAAAAAAATTGCCTAAATCATTCACCAGTAAACATTTTAATGAATTAAGCGGTTGGGTAAAAGTGGCAATGCTTTTTGGAATTTTATCAATCGTATTTTTCTACTTTTTATTTTAATTATTTAATGTGTAAGTTTATCCTAGCCTCTCAGTCGCCACGTCGTAAATTATTATTAGAGTGGGCCGAGTTGCCTTTTGAGATTATTGTTTCAGCGTCCAATGAGGATTATCCATCCAGTTTGTCCATGGAAGAAGTGCCCGTATTTATTGCAAAAAATAAAGCAGCTGCGGTGAAAGAAAAAATAATGCAAGGTAAAGGCGAAATTCAAAATACTTGCATCATTGCGGCTGATACAGTGGTGGTATTAGATCAACAAATTATAGGGAAACCCATAGATGAACAAGACGCTATTGCTTCTTTACAAAAATTATCTGGCAGGGTGCACCAAGTTATTACAGGCGTCGTTTTATTGTTCAATGAAAAGGAAATTGCTTTTAGCGAAACTACCCAAGTTGAATTTCATAGTTTAACGCAACAACAAATCGAGTTTTATGTAAGTAAATACAAGCCATATGATAAAGCAGGTAGCTATGCCATACAGGAATGGATAGGGGTGGTGGGTATCAAAAGCATACAAGGAGATTTCTATAATGTTATGGGTCTTCCCGTAAGTAAACTGATACAAAAAATAAAGCAACTAGGTATTAGTTAGTTGCTTTATAAAATTTAATTCCAATTCTTAAAGATTAAAGCCATTTAAAGGCAATATCTAATTCAACGTCTGGATGCAGGCTTCTTTCTACTGGGCAGGTTCTAGCCACTCTTTCTAAAATTTCTTTTGTTTTTTCATCTGCATTGATCCCTGCAGGCATAGTAACATGGGCAATTATTTTTCCAATTCTTCTTGGATCAGCCACCATTATTTTAGTCACTTCCACTTTTGCTCCGTCTAAAGCAATTTGCATTGATGCTGCTTTGATACCCATTGTGGTGATCATACAAGCTCCAAGACCAGTGGCAATTAAATCGGTTGGAGAAAATCTTTCCCCTTTGCCTTTATTATCGGTAGGGGCATCAGTTTCTATAGCAGAGCCACTTTGCAAGTGTAAGCAGGTGGTTCTTAAATCTGATTCATAAGTAACGGTGGAGGTCATATTTTCAATTTTGAATGTTCAATATTTTTTTAGGCAGTAGCAGTTTGCAAACTATTTTCATTGCCACTTTTATTTAAAAGTCCGGTAACAATTACCGACAGTACAAAATAAGTCATCATGAATTTGCTAAGTGGCGCATATAGCTTATCTGCACCAAACCAATCTCCAATTGTGACAAGAATGGTGATTCCAAAAATGGCTTTAAAAATTTCCCAGCCAATAGCGTATTTATTTCCATCCATAAAATCGGTTAGGGCATATATATAAATAAATACAAATCCGCCATAAATAAATATATTAGGAATACCTATTGCAGCAATATGGCCTAAAAAGTAAGCTACCATTATAAATAGCAAGACCAGTTGTATCCAAGTCCAAATATAAAAAGGAGTAGATTTTTTAGAAAAATATTTATCAAAGCGATACACATCTTCTACTTTAAAGACTGGATTTTTTGCTTCCACATCACTTGGTCTCCATCCAGTAGGGTTGAACCAGATTTGAAATTTATCTTTAATGTTATTGGTTTTCCATGCATCTGTAATTAATAGCCACATATGCACAAAATTAATTTTAATAGGATTCCAAGTTCTCATAGGACGTGTAATACCATACACTGGAACTACATCTGCTCTCTCTTCTTGGAAAGTGCCAAACAACTTATCCCAAATAATAAATATTTGAGCTAAATTTTTATCCATGTATTCTTCATTAAATGCGTGATGCACTCGATGATGAGAAGGGGTGACTAATATATGTTCTAAGAATCCCATGCGATTGATGTATCTGGTATGGTACCAAAATTGAGCAAAAAATTGAATAGGGGTAACTGTAGCAATAACAATAGGAGATATCCCAAGCAATGCTGCTGGTAATAAAAAAATAGAAAATATTTTAACAAAGGAAGAAATAGGTTGTCTTACCGCACAGGCTAAATCAAATTCTTCGCTGCTATGGTGAACAATATGACTGTTCCAGAAAAAATTAATTTTATGATCTATACGGTGAATCCAATAGTGCGCAAAGTCTAAGGAAACAAATGCAAGTACATAGGTAAGCCATGTAGTGGAAATATGTGTGATGGCTACCTTACCTACAATCCATTCATAACTTAATATAGTAAAGCTTAAACCCAATACATTTTTAGTCACCATAGAGATACCTGATGTAAGACTACTCACTGTATCTAATGTATTTATTTTATCTTTTTTTATATACCAGCCATACCATTTTTCCAATAAGATTAAAAAGAAAAAAATGGGCATGGCAATTAATAAGATCTTTCCGTATTTCTCCATAATAGTAGTAGTTTATAAAATAAGTGCTATTGAATTTAGGTAGGTATGAAGATAACATTAATTATTTGTCATTTATTATTAGGGGTTCAATTTTTACTTGTATTTTTGTGCCTGATTATTGACAAGCTATTTATGCAAGAATTACCTGTTGTTTCCTCTGATTCAGAAATTAGAATTAAAAAGCCAGATTGGTTAAGAGTTAAATTACCTATAGGGGAAAGTTATAAGCATGTTCGTGGATTGGTCGATACCCATAAATTACACACTATTTGTGAGAGTGGCAATTGTCCAAATATGGGAGAGTGTTGGGGAGAAGGAACGGCTACCTTTATGATACTTGGTAATATATGTACAAGAAGTTGTCAGTTTTGTGCAGTGGCTACAGGACGTCCTAAAGCGGTGGAATGGGATGAGCCACAAAGGGTTGCGGAAGCTATTTTATTAATGAAAGTAAAGCATGCCGTTTTAACGAGTGTAGATAGAGATGAATTGCCTGATGGGGGTTCCATTATTTGGTATAATACCATTAAAGCTATTAAATCATTAACACCAACTACTACCTTAGAAACTTTAATCCCCGATTTTAGAGGGATACAAGATCAAATACAAAGAATTATAGAAGCTGCACCAGAAGTGGTAAGTCACAATATGGAAACAGTAGAAAGAATTACGCAGAAAGTGCGTGTTCAAGCTAAATACAAAAGAAGTTTACAAGTTTTGGAGTCATTGAAAAAGGGTGGTATGCGCACTAAAACTGGAATCATGTTAGGCATTGGCGAACAAAAAGAGGAAGTGATTCAAACCATGAAAGAATTGGTAGGCGTTGGTTGCGATGTTTTAACCTTGGGGCAGTATCTACAACCTACCAAAAAACATTTAGCGGTGCAGCGTTTTGTGCATCCCGATGAGTTTGCTGAATTAAGACAAATAGGGTACGAGCTAGGGTTTGATTATGTAGAGAGTGGGCCACTAGTAAGGTCTTCCTATCATTCAGAAAAACATGTCATAGCTGGTTGGGGTAGAAACAAATGGCAAGAAGAATTAGCACTAATGAAATAGTAAAGCTACATCATAATAAAATTACGCTGAGTTAATCCACATCCTTCAATTTATTGATGATGTGGGAGTAAAATACAAAGTATTTTTATTCCCACATTAAAGCGCTGGCACCTAAAATAGCGGCATCAGATTCCTTAAGGTGACTCACCAAAATCTTTACTTTATTTTGGAAAATCTCAATTAAATTGGCTTCTAAATGTTCGCGAGTAGGTTTTAAAATAAAATCACCAGCTTTAGTTAGGCCTCCAAATAAAATAATGGCTTCAGGGCTAGAGAACATGACAAAATTGGCTAAAGCCATCCCTAAAATTTTACCAGTATAATCAAATACTTCTTTTGCTAATTCATCACCTTTACTTGCGGCATCAAAAATAATTTTAGAATTTAATGCTTCCGACGCAACCTCACGTAATAAACTTGGGCGATCAGAGTTTTGTAAAATTTCAATAGCAGTTAAGGTAACACCAGTTGCAGAGGCATAACTTTCTAATGAACCTCTTTTTCCAGTTCCTGGATGAAGTCTTCCATCAGGTATAATAATAGTATGTCCAAGTTCGCCTGCAAATCCATCATGCCCATAAATGAGTTCTCCGTTGGCTACAATACCACTTCCTACGCCAGTGCCTAAAGTAATCATGATAAAGTCATTCATTCCTTGTGCAGCTCCATATTTCATTTCACCAACTGCTGCGGCATTTGCATCATTGGTTAATTTAACTGGTAGCTTAGTTTTATCCTGAATCATTTTTGCCAACGGAATAATTCCTCTCCATGGCAGGTTTGGGGCATATTCAATGTTGCCTGTATAAATATTTCCGTTGGGGGCGCCAACACCAATGCCTTTGATTCGACCTACTCCGCCCACTTTATCAATTAAATCAATCAATTTCTCATTAAGTTCATCAATAAAAGTGTGTACTTGCTCATGCTTTTTTGTTGACATTTCACTAGAGAATAAAACATTCCCAACATTGTCAACAATTCCAAATTTAGTTCCTGTACCACCTATATCTACACCTACTACAAAAGAATCCATTCTATTAAATTATTAAGATACTATATATTAATGCCCACCACTTACTTGCGAATCAAAATCAAGTCCTTGTTTTTTTAATACACTCTTTAATTTTAAAGCAAGTAAAGCTAGGATACCAAAACAAACTGCTGCTAAAATATAAGACTGATGCATTCCAACACTAACATTATCGCCCAATACACCTTGTAATGGAGGGATAATGGCGCCTCCTAAAATCATCATGATTAAAAAGGCAGAACCTTGACTTGTGTATTTACCTAAACCGCCTACACCTAATGAGAAAATACAAGGCCACATTACTGAGCAGGCTAAACCACCAGCCATAAATGCATATACTGATGTAATGCCATTAGTGAAAACACCAATTAACATAGCAATGGCAGCGAATATGGATACAGACATTAAAGTTTTAACTGGTTTTTCTTGGCCATAAAAGAAAGTAGCGATAGCCACTACTATAAATACAGCATAGCCATATAAATCAGAAACGTCATTTCCATATAATTTACTCACGCTTAATACCACTGCAAAAGCAATAAATGGAACTACAATCATCATTAACTTTTTCATATTGCCTTTTAAGTTAAATACACTTACAGCGCCTGTCCAACGGCCAATCATTAAGCTACCCCAATACAAGGAGACGTATTTTGAAATTTTACTTTCATCTAATCCTAATTCTGTAATGTATCCAGGTGTTTTTAATAAGGCACCAAAGTTATTAGCAATGGTTA
>Ga0114964_10000565_pt1 | contig 28553 bp, 35 predicted proteins | sample C_131016_MF_Meta_FD_92638 | JGI IMG/M metagenome (GOLD analysis project Ga0114964, IMG submission 92638) | Freshwater microbial communities from Lake Croche, Canada to study carbon cycling - C_131016_MF_MetaG | ecosystem: Environmental > Aquatic > Freshwater > Lake | place: Lake Croche, Canada...
AGTGTATCATATCGTTCACCACCTCGTTTTGCTTCGTCCAGTCCATCATTACACATCATATACAACCATTTACCCCCTGTCGCATGAAGATTTACTTTGTATACTTTTTGATTTGTACATTGTACCATGAAATAGTATTCCCCTCTCTCATGTGTCATATCAATGCTCATAATAGAATGGACAGGAATCGTTGTATCATTTAACGTAATCCACTGCGTTCGGGATGCCATTCTATCAGAGGCTTCGATTTGTCCTACCTAAACCAATACGGAGTACCAGTAGATAATATGGAAGAAGCGCTTGCGAAACTCGGATTCCCCTCAATGGACGGGGTCACATCTGACTCCTTAAAAAAAGCATTCAAAACAGCGGTAGTCAATGCGCATCCCGATAAAGGTGGCGCCGAAGACGATTTTGAGTCGATCTTAACGGCATATGTCTATCTTTCTACCACGCTAAAGCGCATGACAGGTGGACGCGGTGGATTTCAAGTTCTCAACGTATTTGATATACGACAAGTACGCGATGATCAATTTACCAATGAATTAAATAATCTGGTGAGCGACGTGTTCGATCATATTGATTCGAATGATAACTCCGCCTTTCTAAACGATTTCAATAAACAATTTGAAAAAACTCATATTCGTGAAAACGAGCGTGGATATGATGAATGGTTTCGTACCCATGAGGAAGAGAAGGCGCAAACAATAATCGAGGGCGACAATACAAAATGGAATCAGATGTTTGAAACCAATGTCAAACTAGGAAAACCTGAACCCATGTCCCTGATCCTTCATCCCGATCAAATGGCATTCGTATCCGGTTCCACTCGCGGCACTGCCCTGATTCCTTCTACGGGTCATTCTTTCACATCGGAACCCCAAGAACGACCTGAATACACGGATCTCCATGACGCATATACTTCTGACAGTACGGTCTTTGATAAACTACCCGTTTACCAAGAAAATATGCGCACCTTTGAGGATATCTTGAAAGAACGTGATATGGTCTACACAGCCGAGCTTGATCGTGATTTAGAAGCGATAGCTGCCTACGAGAAGAGAAAACAAGAGGAAGAATCCACTCATAAACAGAAGATTGAAGAATATTTTAAGGGAACCGCTTCCAGTGCGTGGGCCCTACAAAGTGTGCAAAGTGAATCGGATTCCTTCGTAAAAGAATTCAAATGATGTGATAGGGTGACATGGGTCCATTTGAAATTCTTCTTTTGATTCTAGTCGTATTATTGACAGTGGCATTTATCTATGCCTTCTTTTACTCAAAAGACCTTATCAAAAACAATCCATTTCTCGATAAGCATCTGTTAGAAAAAGGAATGGATAAACCAGTTATTTGGTTATACTATGACACATCCGATGTCAATTCGCGTAACTGGTCGGATTTTGGCGCTCGTTCCACACGTGCCTTAAACATCCCTTTCTTAAATCTCTGTTATGAATCCATTGTTCGTCAAAACAAAGATATCTATCGCATTGAAGTCATCGGCGGATTAGCCGGTGCCGCCGAATTACTAGGAGGATGGGACCATCTTCCTCCCGGATTACGGGATCCTATTTCACCAGTGAATGAGGCCGAACTAAATTATTTGCGTGCTGCGATTCTCGCCAAACACGGCGGTCTATGGCTGGAACCCTATTGTGTTTGCCTAAAACCATTTGGTACGTTGCCAGAGGATAAGACCGTCTTTTTTGGAACCGATCTCGACGAGACCTACGCCGGATCCGCTGGCACCAATGTCCCTGGATTCCGTGCGATTTGGACTCCGAAGGCCCAACATCCAATGTTCAATGAATGGTCTGCGGTTTGCTATGAACGTGTCACACAGAAGCGTGGTGGTGATCAGATTCGCGGCGATGCCAAATGGGATTTTGTTCGTTTTTCCAATGATTATGTCCAGACGGGTCTTGTTGTCGACCCTGCTGCGGAGGGTATGCGTAAGAAGAATGGCAAGCGCATTCAATTAGAAGACTTACTGGCGTCTACCGATGGCAAACTGACATTTGATCTCTGTAGTTATACCACGTATGTTCCTTTTCCTTGGAGAGAATTAACGGATCGTCAAATGTTTGGATGGTTTTTGCGGATGAGCGAGGCGCAAATCATGGAGTCTGATTTGGCAGTCAAGCATCTCCTTGTCAAATCATTGAAAGCCTAATGCTATTCCAAGGGGTGCTTGCATCTCCCTTAGTGTCTTATCAATTACATTTTGTAATGCTAACATACTTGTATTTCCTTTACAATACGAAATCCAAGAATGAATCAAAAACTTATGAATCATAATGTTATCCTGAAATTGACCGTTTCCAAACAATTGATTGATAACCTGAAAGCTCTCTAGCGTATCTTCGTATGCGTACCCTCTCTTCCAAATATGGATCAAACTCTTTATCGCAGTGACCGAATCATTGGTAGACATTGCGTTTAACAATGGAATAAAATCCATATAAATCGGAGAAGAACATAACATACGTACTCGTTGAATCGTCAGAGGCTCCTTACTTGTATAATGAACGTCGCGAATCAATTTAAGAAGACGCATTAAATCGCTACTGTTGTTTCCTGCCAGATTAATCACCCAACTCCACATTTCATCCGTGAATTGTTTTGATACCATCCCTACACTGGTAAGAAAATGATCACGATACAAAATGGTATCGAGTGGATTCATTGAGATATGAATACAACGTGAACGAAGGGCAGGAATCAAATCCTCTTCTGATGTACCAATGAAAATAAAACGAGTAATATGGGAATATGACTCCATCGGTCTTCGCAGTGCCTGTTGTGAAATGTGCGGAAATGTATCTACATCATCCACAATCACCCACCGATAAATCCCCTTTCCCAATGACATCTGACGAATAAACAGACTCACTTGTCCTCGAATCGTTTGAATGCCACGATCCTGATCCGGCCCCAACAACATACATTCGTCGATGGATTCTACCCCCCATAGATGAGAAGTGGGTCGCTGCTTTGATTTCGCATAGGTTTGTAACCATTCGCGTATTAATGTTGTTTTACCACATCCTGCTGAACCCGTTAGAAAAAGATGACTCGGTGAATCCACTTGTTGAATACACTCATTCCAGACCGAATCTTGCCCTACCAGCGAGGTCATTATTCGTTCTTCGGTGTTCGACTTTAGATTGCCCTCTGCCTAAAGGCTATTCTAGAATGCCGGCTATAGGACCTAAACATCACGTTGTACTACCTGTTAAACAGACGAGGATGTCTTCTAAATCATTGTACGAGACTCTAGGCGTATCCAAGAGTGATACCTGTACTGTCATCAAAAAAGCATACTTGAAATTAGCGCGTGTTCATCATCCTGACAAAGGCGGTGATCCTGAAAAGTTCAAGGAAATCACTAAAGCCAGTGATATTTTGACAGATGAGAAGAAACGTCGAATCTATGACGAGACTGGTATGACCGATGAACAAATGATGGAGCGTGGTGGCGGAATGCCAGGTGGATTTCCTTTCCCTGGTTTTCCTGGCATGCCTCCTGGCGGATTCCCTTTTGAGTTCAATATGAATGACCTATTTGGAAACATGTTCGGAAATCCACCCGTCGGCCCTCAACGAGGACAGGTTCGTAAACAGAAAAAACCGAATCCTACCGTTCAAACGATTCCCATTACCTTAGAACAATTCTATCTCGGTCATCGGTTTGACATCAATATCAATCGCCAGTCTTTTTGTACCGGTTGCGAACATAGCGGTGCGAAATCCAAAGAGATTTGTCGAAAGTGTAATGGTCAAGGTCAGCTCACACAAGTCATTCAAATGGGACCCATGGCGATGCATACGACTGGCCCGTGTATTGATTGCCAAGGGAAAGGTGAGCGTGTGATTGAAGTGTGTGGACCCTGCTTTGGTTCAGGATTCATTAACGACTCACGTAAACTTTCGGTGAATATTACCCCTGGAACTCGTGCGGAAGAAACGTTTCAGTTCTTTGAAGTCTGTTCAGATCATCCCGCATTTGAACGCCCAGGTGATGCGCACATCATGCTTCAAGAAGATCCGAATGATTCCGCATTTAAAATATTTAAGCGCGTAGGAGAACGGTTTCAACATTTAGAAACCAAGATTTCACTATCGCTTTCGGAGAGCCTGATCGGTTGTGTCGTAAAAATAGACAATCATCCAGGATATGATGAGGGTCTGTTTGTAAAAATCCCAGCGGGTTCGTTTCAAAATGATATGTATTGTCTTCGTGGGTTTGGTATGCCAATGGCCGGCAGTATTGGAACGTATGGTGATTTACTTGTACGAATTGATGTTGTTGTTTCGTCATTGGACCGTAATCGATTTACTACACAGGCATCGGAGCTCCTTACCCCTATCTTTACGGATCGCGTACGTGTAACCGAATGCGCAGAAGATGCGATTCAGAAAGACATGTTTCTTCAATCGTAATAATTGGAAGGAAGAGGAGTCCATTGTAGTTGTTTTTTGCTATCAATCTCTATTACGGTATACCAGTTGGTGTCCATTTGATTTGGTCCTTGATAAATTACACGGTCGCCTACCATCGCAGTCATAAGAAAGTCATCCTCTTTCTTTTTCTGCTCTTCACACGAGGTATCCGTCCAGATGGTAATACTGCTCATTTGTTGATGTCTTACATCATATAATGAGAATCTTTCAAATTTAGAGCTTTTATTAACGAAGTTCTAAAAAGTGCTTTACATCGCAGCGCGCATCTTGGCCGCATCAAACTCGACGCCGCCATTCCACTCAGGAGTTAGTCCTGCCTTCGCATAGCCTGCACCATTAAGGAGCATGCTCGCACCACCAAGGGGGGCATATCCAAGATGGGCACCACCCTGCGACTTGCGTTGCTTGCGTTGCTTGCGGCTGCGACGCTGAGAGCGACGGCCTCCCTGTGAACGCTGAGAACGACGTCGCCCTCCTTGCTTCTTTGAACACTGAGAACGACGACTGCGACGCTTGCCTCCCTGAGAACGACGAGTGCGACGACGACCTCCTGCTTGATCCTTCATGCCCGCAACATCCGCAAATGCCTTGTCCAGTCCTCCAATGTGCGCCGGGCCACGCAGGGCAGACGGAAGACCACTGCTTCCGATCTCCGACAGAGGGGCGCCCTCTAACGCACCACCATGCTGTCCCACATGATACTTCAAATAATCACCACCCTGACCATTCGACATCTTCGATGACCAATCGCCCGCCAACGAGTACGCAAGTGGGGCACCCGATAACATGGCACCACCTTGCTTCTTTGAACGACGCTGACTGCGTTGCTTGCGCTGACGACGGCTCTTCTGTTTACGATTCCGGGATACCATTTCTATTTAGTCCAATGAAAATTATCATCGATATAAGTAGAAAAATGACCTCCTCTGCCCCCGACTGGACAACCGTGATCGCGGACAGCACTCTCTGTAATTATTTTTACATCTTTTTCATTATCTTCTCCGTTCTGGCGGGTCTTTCTATTCTGAGTGCCATCTATATGTTTGCCACCACCAAGATTACCGGTGGATTGGTATTGGCCGTGTTGTTTGTCAAGCTCATTAACTTTGGAATTTCAGCAACGGCTGCGTTGTTTGCGTATTTGATTTGCGACCGCGCATTGAAGCCGGTACAAGCGAAGGCGTCTCAGGCGGCAAAACAAGCTGCGTCAGGGTCAGGTCTGTTGATGATGTAAACACGATTTTACCCTTCTTTGTCATTTTTTCAGCCATTTTTTCAAGTTTATTGGAACGAGCAGAGAGAAATACTAGCGCATGTGTACATTCTTTTTGCATCCGGTCATCTCGAAGAATCTGCGCAATGCGTCCATTTCTCGCCCAATCAGATTGAAAGAGTTGTGTGGTAATACGAAGTGATTCGGCCCATTCCTGTATATAAATGGACGAGTTTCCCTCCGTTGGAATTAACATATGATCCGGCATACGACCAAGTTCTTGTAAAATCGGTACAAGAACTTGATCTTGAAGGTTTCGTTCGGAAATCGTATTGGAGGATCCAAAGATTCCCCATATAATAATGGCAGGTGTTTCAAGGGTATCTTCTAGAACGGAGGACATGGAATGTGCCTTATCATTCGGATATTCTTGAATTCAATTTTTATGAAACCATTGATAGATTACTTTAGAAATCAACAATGCGATTAACAATGCAATGACATGATTTGTTACACAGGTATAAATGGTTCCTCTTCCGTGAACATCCATGTATAATGCAGATACCGTAAAGGATATCGTTAATAATACAATTTCAAAAAGAGTGTTCATGCTATGTATTCAGTAGGTTTACAGCGATGAATCATATGCCTCCTGAAGCGAGGCCAAGTTCACCTTGCGCTTTTGAATCTTGCCTGATACAATGTACAAGGAATTCTCCGTTACAATGATGAAATCCTCACCAACCTTATACAACTTCTTAATTAAAGAAGTAAACTCCTCCTTTGACTTGACAAGAATGCGCTCCGTAGTCGTTGGATCCTCGCCCAAAAAAGCAGTACCTGCGCAAGTTTGGCGATAGTAGTCGAGCATGATAGCACGATCTTGTTCGATGGCAATTTTAGCGGCTTGTACGAGAGTTTGGACAGCTGGTGTGGGTTCAGCAGCGGCGGCAGGAGTAACAACTTGATTAGCAACCGGGGCGGACATGTTTCTAAATCTGTCAATAAAATACAATTGTGTACTGTATCATTAAACGCGAGTCACATCCAGAATAACAGTTATTTTTTTAGATTTATGATTGTTTGTTTCTGATATAATATCGCAGATCAGAAAGGTATGATCTCCATAATACACCTTCCCACCCACTTTTAAACAGGGTCCTCCATCTGGATCCACTGCGTTAACTTTGTTTGATACCGTAGATTGTGTATAAGAACAATACATCACATTATGACATAGCACTTTTAACTGTTTGGACTCTTCTGAATATTCATACTCCCGTAGGTTTCCGTATTGACTTTTATTGAACCACTTCATTATCTTACTAAAAATAGCATAATGTATCAATTTTATGCCGTATTCGGTTCATAGAGAACCGTTCCGTGATGTTTATCGAGTACTTGATTCAGAAAGTCATAGGCTGACTCAATCTGCTGTAGCTGTCGTGCTCCCGTAATAATAATTCGTCCCGTTCGAAAGATGCTCATCGTAATACGTTTACATTCCCCTTCGCCCTCTCCTAGTCCCTGTCCCTTACAGAACGTCTTACATTGACAAATGCCTACACCTGGATTTCGTTTGTTATAGAAGAATTTGGTATTCACACCTTGATAGATAGTTTTTTCAAGCATACTGAAGAGATTGTATTCATTAATCAAGAGTTTATGAAGCGCATCTTGATTAATGAATTTGTTGAGCGCATAGTCCGTATTAATGAGCTGAACTGAGAATCGCTGAATGGAGGCCGGCTCTATGAATGGTGAAACAGGCAGTGTTTTGATAAGCTGAAGAAGCCACTCGATGGCTTGATAGGCAAACGGTTCGGATGTCACACCTGTCATCTGAATTCCACCATTTGCAAACAGCTTCACATTCACTTCCTTCCATCCCTCCTCTGTCTTTCTACGAAGAACCAGTGTGGATTGATTGAAGAATGACTTGGAGGTAATCTTACGATTGGTAAATATATCCTTGTGACTCGAACCAAGTACCTGATTCTTGTGCTCAAACTTGAGAACGCCCTCCTCTGGATACCAGATGGGAAGAATGACCGCCCGCAAGGATTCAAACAGCGAATCCAACTGGATCGGCGTTCCCCAATGGGCTGTTATGACCATGGTAGAAACTCGTAACTTTGTTTTGGTATAAGGAACAGCTGCCATGTGTGTGCCTTTATGTTTTCAACATCGCATCATCAATTTTTTGCTTACACTCTCCAATAAATGTAATAAGCTGCGTTTCCATAATATCATGTAAGGTAGTACTGTCAATCAACAGTGAGTAAATTAAGTTCATTCGATCCAGTAATTGTCGATCAATGATATCAAACATATCCATAAGGAGCAAGAGTTCTGTCAAGATCATTTGAACATCCGTTGTATCTTCTTGAATCCATTGTTTGATTTCGGAAGGATGACCATTTAGGTATCGCCAGAGTCGTTGCTCCATTTCTGATTTTCGAACACATTGACGCAAATCACCGCGTGTGATTGCCGTTACCATATCTGTCACATCATGGTTTCGATTGGGCGGATCGTATCGGATTTTAAGAAGACGCTGTCTCAACTTAGGATGAATGCGGCTCTGCGAGTTACAAATCAGAATCACACAAATGTCACGTGGATCCGTATTGAGCATGGTTTGAAGAGAAAGCTGAGCCGCCTCCGTTAATGTTTCACATTCATCTAAGATCAAAAATCGCGGAGCGGTTTCGTTCTCTGTTCTCCAATCTACACGTAAAAATGGAAATACTTTTTGACGAATGGATTCCAAACTACGTTCATCGGCTGCATTCATCGAAATACACATCAGTGATTTACGATTTCCCCAGATCTGGTCCACTAGCCATGCAGCACTTGTTGTTTTACCTGAACCAGGCGGACCAAATAATAATAAGTGTTGTAGCGTGGTTGGATTTTTTGAAAACATGGAGAAACAAGTGCGTACCCGCTCGCACCAAAATGAGGTATCTACCGCCATATTACTTTTACTTCTTGTGAGTATGCTTAGGTGCTTTTCTTTTTTTCTGAACTATAAGTATAATCATGTTTCACCCTATGATGTCATTGTTTACTGCGGTGCTCTTCTTTGTTCTCGTGCCCGGTATCCTCGTATCACTCCCTCCTGGCGGCTCATTTGTTAGCAAGGCCATGTTCCACGCCGTTGTATTTGCTCTTGTTTATCACTACAGCCACAAGTTCGTATGGAAGTCTCTGTATGGATCTCCTCAATAAGAATGGTGAGTAACGTTTTATTATTCTCTTCTCCTTTATGTTATATCATAATGAGAAGATACTAAAAGGGCCTAAATGAATCAACGCGTCCAATGAACAGTATGAGTGGTCGTGGTCGAGGGAAACGCATAAAAACAGAAGAAGTGGTCGAACCGATTGCGGCTAAAAAAATAAGCAAGAAAAAACAATTTCCAGTCGTTGCCGTCATCACTCCTGATGGAATTGAAGGCTCGCTTCTATCGGGCATTCGTCGTCCTCTTATTGTACATTTGCCCATTCAAAGTAAAAATGTTATCATGAATGACATGCCTATTATGTATGATCCCTTGCCTCCTACCGATGCTCAACCCTACGATAGCTATGCCAACAATCCGTTTATGGATGATGTTGAACAACTTCAAGAGAATGCTGTTGTACCTACCGATGATTCGCGTAGTGAACTTCGTTTAGAGCCGGCCATTGATACAAAGAAAGAACCTATTGCTCTTGTCACCTCAACAGAGACTGAGATCGATTACTATACCCTCAAATCCGCACTTCTTGTTCAATTCAAAGATTCTTCCGAAGTCAAAGCGATTCCTTCACAGACTACTGCCGCATGCTTTTGGTGTTGCCATGGATTTACTCATCGTCCTGTTGTTCTACCGGTCCGTGATACAGGCGAACATTTGATCGTGATGGGTAATTACTGTAGCCCTGAGTGCGCATCCGCCTATCTCTTTGATATGCGCCAAGATGCGCATACTCGTTGGGAACAATTAGCGCTATTGTATCGTGTCTATGGTGAAGTATGTGATAACAACATTCATCCCGCACCACCTCGCTCGATTCTTCAACTCTTTGGAGGTTCTCTTTCGATTCAAGAATATCGTGGTCTGATCCGTTCTCATAAGGTGCGAGTTGATGTTCATCTCCCTCCAATGGTAAGCATTCTTGCGACTATGGATACAAAACCGATTGATTTCTATGATGCCAGTCTGACAAAGAATGTGAATGAAACCGTGAAGGAGCGTCTTCAAAAGGCAGAGGAAGTTCTTCGTCTTCGTCGTACCAAACCTCTTAAAGCATGGGAGTCGACGCTCGATGCCTGTTTGAACCTGAAAATCAGACATACATAAAATTGATGACTCGATTCAGTGATGCGTGGAGATACCACCGCAATCATGTCCATTTCATCTACTCTTATTCAAGCCTGTTTGTCGAACGTTCAAAAGGAGTTCAATCAATTGGAACATTGGTTAAACTTGTTACATCCGTCTGTTGCTAATCAGCCGATTCCTCATAGCGGCATTGAATCCGCTTTGCGTGAACTTTCTTCCAAAATTGATACACTTTCCAAACAATACGATGTCCAACAGCTAGCAATCAATCATATTGTGGACCGTCTGGATATGCTAGAGGGTGCCCAGCAAATTCAAATCAACGATGATCCATGGCTAGATTCATCAGATGGTATGGAAAATGTTGTCATCGAGCCTGAGGAATCAGTATATGTTATTCATAAAGAGGAAGAACCAATTGTGGTAGACTCTGTTCAAATGGCAGCACCTGCCAAAGCAGCAGAGCTCGTTCAAGTAGTTGAACCCGTTCAACTAGCAGAGCCTATGGAAGTAGTTGAGCCTGTACAAGAAGAAGAGGAAGAGGAAGAGGAAGAAGATGGTGTAGAGCTATCTGAAATTACCTATAAAGACACTGCTTACTACAAAGATAGCGAAAATTTCGTCTATGGAATCGATGACGAAGGCCAACCAAGTGACCAGCCGATTGGAATCTGGAAAGACAAAACACAATCTGTCTCATTCTATCGACTTAAATAAATAAATACATTATTACCACTAGATGTTCCGCTCTTATTTTTATACAAAAGCACTCCAACTATGGAATTGGGTATCGGATCAGTGCGAATACCTTCGCACCCAATTCCATGAAATAAAACAATATTCCCGCTCCTATGGATTGAATAAATCATGGGTCTTCATGAGAGGCCATACTCTTCCTCTTCCCCTATCTCATATCAAAAATGATATTTCTGCTACCTGGAAATATTCCAATCATGTTCTGACCTCTCTTTCCCAGCCTACGGATATCGTGTGTAAACTTTCCTGGTTATCCGCAAAGATTGTCGTTATTAATACACATGAAGAACAGGAATTTGATATTGATCCATTTTTGGCGGCGTTTCGTGTCCATACCCACGGTGATATGACACCCAGCCTCACCTTTCTATTTTTAACATGGTGTGCCCAAACCAATCAATGGTTTCAACACGATAGTATCGTTCAATTTCATATTATTGATCATCAAGGACAAGAACATCTCCTAACGATTGGCGCGGATAACCGATGTCTCATCATTCACGATAAAAAAATATATCACCAACTCCTAAAACGTGCCGATTCTACAAGTGAACTCCCCAACGCTTATACCTATTATCATCCATGCTAGAATGTAAAAATTGATGGAAACGAACGGTTTAAAGATATGTACCCGACACTAAGCTTAGAACCTCCCGTTCTTCATCATGTCGACTTCATTGGACGATTCAAAGATAAACTCTTTGATTCCGACTGGGCCTTGGACCGTCTATTTCCATTCTCCTGAAGAGACTAAATGGTCATTGAATACATTCATTAATTTGGGCTCCATGAAAACCTGGCACCAATTCTGGTCTACTATGGAGGTTCTGAAAACCGAGTCGTTTTCCGATGGAATGTTCTTCTTAATGCGTGACCCTGCTCCTCCTTTATGGGAAAGTCACTATCATATTCGCGGCGGGTGCTACTCGTTTCGTTGCCAGAAGAAAGAAGCTGCTGACGTGTATCTTACCTATGTGATTGCCTCCATGATCGATGTCGTTTCTTCGTCTGAGAATCGTATCAATGGAATCTCCATCAGCCCGAAACGGGGGTTCAATATCATTAAAGTCTGGAATGCGGACGCCCAGAAATTTAGTCAGCCATCTACGCTTTATCCCGTCAGTAGCGTACGCGAGTCCGAAATCATCTATACACCGTTTGTCCAGAAGAAGATGTAATGCGCTTTTTAGAAAAAAGCGCCCAAAAAGCCTTCGGTATACCCTATTTGTTACAAACTGATAAAAAGATATTATTTGATATTATCTTTTTATTGTATACCGTGACTTATTCGTCCAATAGCATGAGTGCCATCGCCGCATAGTTATGTAGATCGATTAACGTATCACGAATCCCTTCATCATTCACCAAATTCACGCCATTTTTCGTAATCGACATCGACCGTTGAAGTTTATCCTCAATTCGCATCAATACACCAATCACGCCATACTTTGCAAATGCGTCCCCATAATCTGCATTCTTTTTGGTAAAGAGCTCCAGTGCCTCTTGCTGAATGGCTTTCAATTGGTCAACACGATTCATTCTGTGTATAGATTGAATCGTTTTGTTTAAATATGAATGTCTCCCTAGAGCTTCTGCGGGCGTGCCGTTTCTGTCTTCTGCTTCTGAGGCGCAAGAACCAACCGCACCTCACCCAGATTCGCCACCATGTATCGCAGCACCAACGGGTAATCATTCTTCAAATGGATCTGCGTGCTAGTACACAGATTAGTACACTTCGTAAAAAGAACCAAATACTTCAGCTCAAACATCCCCTGTACGATCTCATTCGTATTCCGCTCTACCTCAATTCCACCCTGGTTATTTGACATAATCACCGTCTCCCCATCTACAAAATCACCCACACATCGGAAGATCAAGTCCGCATTGGAACTCGTAATCTCCAGCTTCTCTGCCAATTGATTGAAATCACGACAAATCTTCTGAAAATCTGCAGACGGCATATGAATAATCGACGTAAATGAGATATTCGGAAACTCAATGTTCTCCACATTCGTATCAAACAGCTTCATCATCCACGTATTGGTTGTACCCTTCTCCGCATTCTCCGCACGAATGCCCAGCTTGTTCGGATTACTGGCCGGTAGAAAGAGGGTCAAACTATCATTATTGCTTAGGGTCTTGATCAGCTTGAACAGGTAAATCATATTGATACCCAGCACATACTTCGCCGGGCAATAGAAATACTCAAATCGGTCCGCATGAAGGCGCAAATACGTGAGAACGGTATGGGTTTCATCCACATCGATTACCTTAATCCCTGTTGAATCAAACTCCAGGTTCGCTTCTGTTAAAATCTCCTTGAGTGCCTCAATCAACGTACGAAAGGCGGCAGATTGGACAGTACGAATCTCGAACAGGTTTCCATTTGCGTTGGGGCGCGCTCCTCCTTGTGTGACACTCATTGTGTGTTATTCTCACGATTGGCTTTAGACTACTCGCGATTTCGGATTTCTTCCGGCAACCGGAAGAGAGCCTATATTGGATTTAAACGCACTTACTTACGACTGGATCGGCGCTTCTTGCTCGGATGCTTCATCAACTTATAAGCGGCGAATAAAGCAAGTGGGGTAATATACTTAGAGGAAGCTGCCACAAAATTTCCCATCACGGACGGATAAAATCCTCCTCTCTTCTTAGTGCTTCGCTTACTACGTTTGCCGCCGATCGCCGATCGCACCATGTTTCCACTAGTTGCTAAACGGTCGCCGCCCGCTCCTGCTGAAACTGGTGCGGCTGCGCCAAAATATTGTAATGGCAACGGTCGATTTCCACCTCGTTTTCTAGTTCGTCTCATTTCTATTATAATATTATAATAGAAATGGCGTCTTGGCTTAAAAAAGCTCCATATCATGCACCAGGGGTGTGTGAATCCGATTTTAATGTGTTTGTTAGTAAATTAAGTGAGTTTGGGAGGGAAGGTGATAAAGCAAGCGCTTTGGCACAAATTCAGAAATGTCATGCGGACAGAGGATGGCATGCGTTAGTTCGTGAGAGTAGATCTGCTCTCAATGCAACACATGCCGATGTTGTTACATTAGTAGGTAACTTAGCTGTTGCAATGGAATATATCGATGTGGATCAAACTTTTACGATTACTTATCCAAAAAATATGACATTTCTATTAGTAACTAAGAAGCGAGATGAAAGTACACCTAAAAGAATCACTATCACAACTTCTTCACTTCGTAATGGCGGAATCACCGTACAAGGCGGTATGCGCAAGCGTTCGCGTAAACATTCGCGTAAACATTCGCGTAAACATTCGCGAAAGCATTTACAGCGATCTAAGACTCGTTCTCGATAATCTATTCATATGTCACGCCCGTCCTGGGACGATTACTTTAAAGAAATCGTCCAAGTGACCGCTACCCGAAGCCCTTGTGAACGTCTTCGCGTCGGATGTCTTCTCGTTTCTCAACATCGCATTGTTAGCCAAGGATACAATGGTTTCCTGCCTGGTTGCGAACATTATTCCATTCTACGTGAAGGTCACGAACAAGCCACCGTTCATGCTGAACAAAATGCCGTAACCGATTGTGCCAAACGCGGGGTATCTTCTCTCGGTTGTACCGCCTATGTTACCCATTATCCCTGTATTATCTGTTGTCGTATTCTCTTGGCGGCTGGAATTCAGACCATCAAGTACATTCACGATTATAAGAATGATGAATTGGTCGCATATTTCTGTCGTGAAATGGGGGTATCCATCGAGAAAATTTGATTTGTTATCGTACCCGATAGAAAATCAACCCATGATTCGCCCGATTTTCTTCTTTGTTTATTGCGTACCCTTCATTCATGCGGTTGTTCCCATCATGAGTCTCGTACGGCGAGTCCATTATTCTCGAACCCAATACATTCTTCCTTGTAATATCTGTACCTCGGCTCTTTTATACGAAATGAAATCTCCTTCTTTGTATCCCATTGATTTTGAAAAGAAAGCACCTGAGGCCTGTAAGCATGCTACCTCTAATTTCTTCAAGCAACAGGCATGTGTTTCTCTCCTCACTCAAAACTCACATCAATTCGTGAAAGATCAACGAAAAGGTCTGAGTGTTCATTCTTCATGTGTAGCCACCTATCTCACAGACTGTATTGAGTCCGAAACAAAATTTGCGATTCTATGCGATCAACGAAAGAAAAAAGGGTATTGTCATGCGATTCCGATTAATGAGTAGAACGCTTCTTGGTTCTCTTATTTTTCTTCGAACGTGTTTTACGACGGCCTCCTTGTACATGTGGCCTCAGATATTCAATTCTAGCACGATACTTATATAAATTTTGTGGACTGCGATCTTTGACATTCTCTAATGCAAACTGCTGTTGTTCGATCAATCGTGCGATTGTTGGTACGCGTACTGATTCCGATTTATCCATTGGATCATTTGGATTCCTCCTATACACCTTACGAAGGACCGTGTTTTCTTTATTGGTATACATAATATTTGTCTTAACATTCATCTTTGCGCGATTTTGTTGTGGAGGTACACGTTGTGAATAAATTGGATTTTTCATCGCAAGATCCACCACCGCAGTAAAAGAGTGGTTATTAATTACAAAATTAATATTGATAGTGGTTGTCATATTTTGAAATGTAATTGGATCAGGAACGTTCATTACAAATGTTTCTATTTGATAACCGAGTGTGCGTTGTATCTCTTTTTTAATCGATGTATTAATCTCGCCATCCTGTACGTGTGTACGAAGAGTTTCAGCTAAGCGTTCATTTGTTGTTCTGAATTCGCCTGCGTCCATTATCGTATCATACCATAATGCAATATCAATATCACTCGTAAGTGGTATGTCTCGCATCGAATCAATCATCGTTTCCATATTTAGCCCCGATAGGTAATATCCATGAATTAAAAACGCAGACCCTCCTATTACAGTTGTAGTATGTGGTGGTAAATTGGCAACCCTCTCACAATATTTAATGATGGTATACATCATGCTAATGATGCGCGGATTTGAACAAATCATACGACAGATTTCTTCATTCGCAGCCATTCTATTGTATATCATCATAAAAATTGACACGAGTGAGAGCCTAAATAGAAAGACAACCTCCCCGTATACTGCGTACTCCATGGCCACTCGTAAATACCAGAAGCACACTCACCACCAGCACATCTTGGAACTCCCTGACACCTACGTCGGTAGCACCAAGACCAATGAAGAGACGCGCTGGGTGTACGATGCCGGTTCAAACAAAATGGTCTGGCGCAAACTCCATTTCAATCCTGGTCTGTACAAAATCTTTGATGAAATCATTGTCAATGCCCGCGATGAGTACGTACGTTCCATTAGCACAGCCGGCATGACACCCATCAAACACATCAACGTGACCGTTCAGAGCAAAAACGGTGATACCATCCTCTCTATCGAAAACGACGGTGACGGCATTCCCATTGAAATAGAAGAAGAACAAAAAGTCATGATTCCCGAAATGATTTTCGGACATCTCCTTACCTCCAGTAATTATGACAAGTCGGAGGAGAAGATCGTAGGAGGTAAGAACGGCTATGGAGCCAAGCTGACCAACATTCTCAGCAAACTCTTTACCGTTGATATTCGTTGTCCCGCGTCCGGAAAGCAGTATACGCAATCGTGGTATGACAACATGACCAACTGCGAAAAACCCATCATTAAAAAATCAACCGCCAAAACCGGTTCCGTTACCATCACCTTTCTCCCTGACCGCCGTCTGTTTGTGGGGGCCTTCTCCGAATCCGGTATTTCCGAAGATATGATTGCTGTGTTTCATACCCGCATCATCGAGCTCGCGTCACTCGTCGGAAAGGATGTCAAAGTGACCTGGAACGGCGCGGTTGTGGCCTCCAATACCTTTGAGAAGTTCATCAAGCTGTTCTTGCGCGACGGCATGACAGGATTTGCCTACGAGAACTGCGGACCGCGCTGGGAAATTGGTGCGATTCTGGCCAGTCACTTGTACTCCGACGAAGAAGAGTTGCCCGAAGACAAGCACATCTCCTTCGTCAACGGTATTCATACCAAGAAGGGTGGTAAACACGTGGAGAGCGTGGGGCGTAAAATCCTTACAGACTTCTGTGAGGTCGCAAAAAAGAAAAAGGTTGATATCAAACCAGGACAACTCAAGAACTCGGTGGTCCTGTTCATCAACTCCACCATTGTAAATCCGAGCTTTGATTCGCAGAGCAAGGAGTTCTTGACCACACCTGCTGCGGAGTTTGGTTCTCGACCCGAGTACAGCGGTAAGCTCGTCGAGACGCTTGGTAAGCTGGGACTCTTGGAAGAAGCCAAGTTCCTCTTGGAAGCCAAATCGCTTCGAGAGACGAAAAAGACGGACGGCAAGAAACGCTCTACCATTCGTGGAATGACCAAGCTGGAAGATGCGTTGTTGGCCGGCACCCCTAAGTCCAAGGAGTGTACCTTAATTCTGACCGAGGGAGATTCAGCGGCTACCTCTGCCATCTCAGGCCTCAAAGAGGTCGGGCGTGAAAAGTGGGGTGTATTCCCCTTGCGGGGTAAGTTGCTGAACGTACGCGACATCACCATTCAAAAGTTCAACGCAAACGAAGAGCTGACTGCCATTAAGAAGATTCTTGGCCTGGAGCAAGGAAAGCAATATAAAGATGTATCGGAACTGCGATACGGGCGCGTCATGGTAATGGCCGACCAGGATCATGATGGGTCCCACATCAAGGGTCTTCTCATGAACCTGTTCCATGCTGAGTGGCCAGGTCTCATGAAGTCTGGCTTCTTGTGTACCCTATTAACTCCCATTCTTAAAGCAATGAAGGGGAAGACGACGCTGTCCTTCTACTCCCTTCCCGAGTTCAACCAGTGGAAAGAGACGAACTCCCTGGCCGGTTGGAAAATCAAATACTACAAAGGATTGGGTACGTCTACCCCCGCCGAGGCACGTGAATGGTTCAAGGACCTCCATGAAATCCTATACGAATGGGACGAGAAAACCGACGAATCTATGAACTTGGCATTCAACAAGAAACAGGCAGACGACCGCAAGCGCTGGCTGAGTCACTATGATCCCACGAAGATGCTGATTCCCGTGGCAGCGAAAGCCTCCTATACCAACTTCGTAAACGATGAGCTGATTCATTTCAGTAACGCCGACAACATCCGCTCCTTGCCTCATGTCATGGACGGACTCAAACCCTCTCAGCGTAAAATCCTGTTCTCCTGCTTAAAGCGCAATCTGCGTGATGAAATCCGTGTCGCACAGCTCGCGGGTTATGTGTCCGAACATGCCGCGTATCATCGCGGTGAGGCATCTCTGAATGGGACCATTGTGGCCATGGCGCAGAACTTTGTTGGGTCAAACAACGTGAATCTGTTGAAGCCTGTAGGACAGTTTGGGTCCCGTTTGATGGGTGGAAAGGATGCGGCTTCTCCTCGTTACATCCATACCTACTTGGAGGACATCGTGAGTACCATGTTTCGAAAGGAGGACGCTGCGCTCCTGAAGTACATCGACGATGATGGCGATGTGGTTGAGCCTGAATATTACTTGCCGGTCGTTCCGCTACTCGCAATTAACGGTTCGGTTGGAATCGGCACGGGTTATTCGACGGATATCCCTCCCCACAAGCCCGACGATATCATTTGCTTGTTGCGCCATCGTTTGGAAGGTTCCATGGCATCTCTAGCGGGTCATCCTCTGGACCCTTGGTGGTTTGGATTTAAGGGTATGACTCATCGCGCAGATGAAATGACCTGGATTACGAAGGGTATCTATGAAATGGACGATGAGAAGAAGACCGTGACCATTACGGAGTTGCCGGCAGGTACCTGGACGAAGGATTACAAGGCATTCCTTGACGTATTGCTGGATGCGGAAGAGAAGAAATCCAAGGATGCGAAGGCTCAGGCAAAGAAGGCAGAAACCGGTTCTAACGCATCCAACAAGGGGGATGTGGAGCCATGTGGATTGAAAGCATTTGATGACCTGTACAACGATGTCGATGTACGATTCGTACTCTACTTCACAGAAGAAGGGTACGACGCGATGAAGGAGAACATTGAGAAGTTCGAGAAGCAATTCAAGCTGACCTCGTCATGGAAGACGACGAACATGACATGCTTTGACACGGAGTTCAACATTATGAAGTACAAGACGATTGGTGATATTCTAGAAGCGTTTGTGATGAAACGTTTGCCAATGTATGAGGCGCGTCGTACGAACATGTTGGAAGTATTGGGGTCGCAGATGCGCGAACTCGATGCGAAACGACGATTCATTCAGGCCATCATTGATGACCGCTTGGTGCTTCAGAAGAAGAGTGATGAAGAGATTGTAGTAAATCTGAAAGCATGTGAGATTCCTGCCTTGTCCAATCTGGAGAAACCCGATGAGTATGACTCGTATGATTATGTGTTGCGTATGCGCATGGATCGTGTCAAACAATCGGCGGTCATTGAACTGGACGGCCAGTGGGAAGAGAAGCGTACGGAGAAAGAACGCGTAGAAGCCGAGACGGGCTCTTCATTGTGGCTGGCTGATTTGGAGGCGTTCCGTTTGGCATGGGTTCAGTACTCGTTGGAACGTGTGGCCAGTTCGGTATCCGTGGCATCGTCTGATGCGAAAGTTGTAAAGAAGCGCAAGCCAGTTGTCATTGCGAGGAAGTAATTATCAAATTATTTATATTTTTAATAGTAGAAATGAGTAAGGAATCAATTCCTGCTATTAATATTCCTGCGAACAATGCGAACAAGGCAAACAGTCAAGCAACCACTCCTGTTATCAACATGATGGCTCCAATTAACATACTACCAAATACACGAACAAACAACCAGAAGAAGTACAAACGTTACACGAATGGTATACATATGATTGCTAACACTCATCGTATAAAAAATGGAGTTCCTCAAGATTTAATTAATGGAATATGGGAATCTCCGTTCACACCTAAGGAGGTTCCTCCCCAACTATCTATTCCACCAAATGCTGTTAATATTCCAATTAAAAAAGGTGGAAGAAAACAAACAAGACGTGGGCGAAAATCATTACGTCGTACACGTAGAACACGACGTTAAGACGTTTATTGTTCTTTTTGCGAACTTTTTTTAATGATATTCTTTTTGCGAACTTTTTTCTAATGATATTCTTTTTGCGAACTTTTTTCTAAAAAGTTCACATCATCGGTTTGAATGGCAAGGATTTACTGCCTGCGGACGACATATTCAACGGTTTCTCCATCGGTACCGGTAAATGGCTGATATCATTGAGATAATATTGATAATGATCGATTTCGGACATGATACGGGGGGCCGCCCAATCAATCACCAGCTTATTTAAATCTTGGATTTGTCCCTCAATGTTGTGCGGATTGTTCTTCGCGTACTGTAAATACATGGCACGCATGATCATTTTCAGCTCATCTACATCTTGATCATCAATCTGATACTGTTTCGGTCCAGACATACGGTAGACTTCTTTTTTGATCGACGCCTGGATCACCATCGCATTCCTACGGGTAAAAAAGGCATCAGATAATGGCGCATGCTCCCAGTTTCCCCGGAGCATATCACCTGCAAAACTTACTTCCGTTTCTTTGGGATAACTGAATCCTGCGGAATCCGGTACGGGGGCACCGGTATTCGAAGGAGTGGCGGTCAGGTTCACACGACCATTATGGCCTCCGAGACCATGGCGAGTATACGGGAGTTCAAATTCAGGAAGGGGAGCACCGGCTGACATTCTATCAACCCCTCCGTGTTTTTTTTCTAAGTTCTGAATATAAGATGTCATCTGTTACCCGTTTCATCCGCCAGATTCAGCCCGAGACTGCCCTTTTCAACGCCGCCGTTGTGTGCGCCACCCCTTCGACCTATGCGTATGAGTTCGTACCGGCGGCCGGCAACGTCGTTGGCAACTACCCTGCGGGAACCATGACCTCGGCCAACGGTGCCCTCGCCACTGCCATTCTGGCCCAGGTCGCTGGCGCTGGTGGCATTGCCAACGTTGTTCTCCGCGACATGGGCAAGACCATCCGCACCAACATCACGGGAACCTCGACTGTCGGCTTCTTCCGTCAGGTTCAGCTCCTCGCCCCGACTGCTGCTACCTACGTTGGCGGCCTCGGTGGCAACAACTTCGGTGTCCTCGGCAACGTTACTGTTCCCGACCAGTACACCCCGTACGTGACCTTCTTTGTCCCGATTGTCGCCATGGGCGTCTGCGCGGATGCCGGCCACGCCGTCCTCCACAACTCCATGCACCAGTAAATTGATGTATTTATCTTACTTATATGATATGATCTATCGAATAGTTTATATCATCTTTAAAAATAACTTCTAGTAGAATGAACCTCTATTTAATCGGTTTCATTGCGGTGGCCTTTATGGTTACGGTAGGAGGTGCTTATCAATTAAATAGCTCCAATCAAACATACGGCGCGGTTCTCTTCTTTATCGGCTCCCTTATCCTGTTTATTGTCTATGGAATACGATGGTTTGGCGATTCGCCCCTATTTACCACCACTCCCGGACCATGGCCTCCTGTGATTAACTCGTGCCCTGACTATTTAACCTATTACAAACGAACTGTTGGAGGAATTGAAAAAGATACCTGTATCGATACCATCGGCGTTTCCAAGGATAACTCGTTGCTTTCTACCTTCCCGAAAGGCGGAGTTATTCCTGACAGTGACAGTTACTATCTTGACCTTTCAGGACTAAGCTCTAATCCGACCACCAAGAATACACAGATGTGTAACGCTGCTCTGAACCAGAAAGTTACCTGGGAGGGTGTTTCCAATGGAGAGAGTTGTGTCAGCCCTCTTGCTCCTGGCGCAAGTGGAGCAGGCGGATCCGGCAGTGGATCCGGTAGCGGCGCAGGCGGATCCGGTTGCCCTCCCTAATCGCAGTACGTGCGTTTAAAATCGTATAAAACAATCTACGACAGGAATGTGAAGGAATCACTTCACACCATACGCATCCATAGTTTAGTGGTAAAATGGCTCCCTTCCAAGGAGTCGTCACGGGTTCGATTCCCGTTGGATGCACTTGAGCATGTAGTACATACCCAAGTGCATGAAACAATGTGCGAACGGGTTGTTCGCAAACATCATTTGATGTATTTTGCCATTTTTAAATTACATTATTAATTTAAAAATAATAGTCAGAATGATCTGGACAAAAAAGGATCGGTTACTATTGGATCTAATCATAGAATTTGGAAATCAATCCATTCGAACTACCAATGCTGCGATTGCCTATTCCAAAGCAATTGTTAAACCCCAGATCGATGAATTCGGATCCTACGAACCCTCCACTCATATTTTTCGATGGAGAAATGGTATAAATACGATGATGCTTGATATGGTTCGCACTCACTATATGAACGTATTCGGTTCGGATGAAACTCTAGTGAAACTCTTTCGTCCCAGTATTTATCTTGAAGCTCGATATCAGTTTGTTATTCCCTATCTCATGGACATCCTCAATGCCGCATTTCATGTCATTCGTATGCGTCGCGGCTCACAGATCATCTATGGCCTTGTCAAAATTGACGTTCCCAATTCCATAGATTTTAATCGATTTGAACAAGCTCTTATGATGTATCGGCATACATTTACAAAGCAGGTAACTAGAAGACGTGCTACTAAAAAACGTGTGACTCGAAGACGAATGTAAAGGAATCGGAGGATCTAGGTTATAGTAATGGTTCGTACCAGTTTGCCACAGGAAGAGACCGCATGCCTTCATCCAGAAACCGAAGATGCGATGTTAAAATGGCTCAAAACACGTTCTCATCCTGCCTTTCTTCTTATCGGCCCCCCTGGTGTTGGAAAAACAACCATGGTGTATCGTGTTTGTAAACAAGGCAAATTCTGGGTACAAGAGTTCAATGCCAGTCATACCCGAACTGGCTCCTCTTTCCGTCAGACCATTCTTCCTCTATTGATCGAAACCGGTGTCAGCAAATGGATCCATCCCACTACCCCCAACGGACGTGTTGTTCTTCTCGATGAAATGGATGGCTTATCCCAAGGCGAAAAAGGTGGTCTTCAAGAACTTCTCGATTACTTGAAATCCAAACGTGCCTTTTCAGATGATTGTCCTCTGGTTCTCATCTGTAATGTACTCGAAGGTCGCATCATGCAGCAGCTCCTCAAATATTGTTGTGTCCATTATGTGAACATGCCTAAGAAAGAGAAACTAGTTGAATTCTTCAAAAAAGACATTTCTGATTCTCTTTATCAACTGGGAGACATTCGTAAAGTTTCTCAAAGTTTGATTTATCCTGATAAATCAATGACCCATATGCGCGGAAAAGAGGAATCGATGGATCAGAATATTCATGTTGCCATTCGTGCCGCCTGGTTTACTCTATTTGAGCATTGGGGGGAAAATGATGAATTGGATCTCGAAACCAAAGATGCGAATTTAGCAGGACTGTTGTTTCATCAGAATCTACCATTATTTTTAGAAGATGCTGATAAGAAAAAGAAACCCGTCCCTTTTGAAGCCTATGAAGAAATCCTCGATTATCTACGATGGAGTGATCGTGCCGATTTCTGGGCCTTCTTTCATCAATGCTGGAATCTCCTTCCTCTTTCCTATCGTCTTAAATTGAAATATCCCAATTTATATCTCCAAACCTATGATCAGCCCATCGTAATTCCTGAGCCCTCTGATCTTCAATATACGATGGTTCTTACCAAACAGTCTGCGTTGTTTAATGCCTGGAAAGAGATGAACCGTGTCGCCAACGAGCATCATATCCCCTTTCGATGTGTAACGCAATGGGCCACTCATCAAACGGGTAAATTATATGATACACTCGGTGTTAAACTTGAATCTCGGAGTGTAAATGAAGAATCTGTAATGGCGATGTTCGCCCCATCCTCTGAGAAGAGTGGAGCAGCACCTGCTTCGACTCGTAAGAGGGCAGTTCGTGGTAAAAAATCAAGTGCGTTGTAGATGCTAGACTAAGGCCTCGAATTGCATCCACATTCGACAAAAACAAAAGACGTGTTTTTCCTTGTTCGAAATTACGAACCGTTTTAATCAGTGAAAATAGATTGTTCTCTATTCTTTCTGATTTGATTCCGATCTGCTCAAATCTCTCCAACAATTCATAATAGATATTCGTAAAGGGAGAATAAATAATAAATCGTCCTTCCTTGTTTTCGCGAAGAATATCGATACATGCCTCCATTTTATTTTTAGATAACATCTGATCCTCTATCAATAATGTCTCTAAACAATGAATGCGTTGAACGTCCAATCCTGCGCGACATGTTGGGCATTTCATATTAATCAGTGCTGTTTTTAGAAGACATTTCCCACAAAATAAATGATAACAGCACTGAACCATCGTCGGATATTCACACGGTTCCAAACAGATCACACATTCTCGATCGTGGATCATGCGTTGGATCAATGATCGCTTTTCCATCGGCTGACAAGATTGATAATTCTCGATCGATTGAAATTCGATCCCCAGTGCCTGAAATAAATGCGGAATATTGCGAGATCGGATCGTTGGTTCCTTCTGTCGAGCTAAATAAAAACTAACTAACGAGTTCAATGTCATATTTGGTTTGCATTGAAGAATATGATGATATGGAGAAGGTAGATTCATACTTTTTATCAGTTCTTCTGTGCTATTACGTAATATCATACGACCCCTTTCAGGATGGTAAAATGATATATAGTCTTTCATAAACGCAGAGGATACAAGTTGACCTTCATAATGAACAGTGATGTCTTCTAACAACCACCTTTCCAGATCTGGATGGATTTTGATCCGATCTTTCAAGAAGAATAGATTGCTTTTGATCACATTTGGTGTTTTAATGATCAATGGGATCCAATTATTGGTGACCAGCCATAGAAATTGAAATCGAAGAGGTGGATCCGAAGAATGGAAATAAATCGAAGATGCTTCGTCGATCACGATTTGATCCCATTGAATATGATGGGTTGTCGCATACTCTTGAACATGTTTATAACACTTATCCGTTGTGATCACAATTCGATGTCGAAGAATTAATTCGGCGATCGCATTGCCCCTCATAATCCTCTTGGTTTCGATCGAAACATAGGGGAGTGTTGTATGTTGATCCAGTTCATGCTTCCATTGACCAAACAAACGGTGCGGAACAATGATCAGGTGTGCCCAGTTGGTTTCAGAGATTGTATGGAGTTCATGTGAAAAGAAATAGGTAGAAGAATACGTCGTCAATTCGGATGTCATCCGAGAGGTAGTAAGAGGTGGAGAAGCGAGATACGCAATTATACTAAGCGTCTTTCCCGAACCTGGCGGATCGCCTACAATGCCTACTTTTCCATTGATTGCCTGATTTCCTACTAAAAATCCACGCGTCATCTTCTCTCGATAGGAACGCATCCCCTGAATCAGCGTTTTCTGATGAGGATAGAGCGGAGTCTTAATCGTAGTCGGTGTTACATAAGAATTCTCTTGAGGTAGCATATTTTGATATACGTTATTTAATATAACTAATTTTTCATAATGAAAATCGTCAGACATAATTACTTATTGGTACGTTCTATTCTTTAGGCAGAATAGAATAATCTCAATGAAGGCTCTTTCACAAAATCTTCAAGTTTGTAGGTGGTTTCTCTCATCGTTTCTTTTGATTTATGTCTAGATGCCAAGTGTTCTTCACGTAATGTATGTTTATTGACAGTATTATCAGTATGGCAAATCACCAAGATGGTCTTTTTAGGGTCCATCTGAATCATCTGATGTTTGTAGTTATCTAAAAAGGATATTTCTTCTGCTTTTGTAACAAATTCATCGTATTGGTGCTTATCCGAATATCGCTTTCTCCATGCCATGGTTCCATTTGTGGCGTGGTTTGTATGAAATGGGCCAATCGAATAGATCTTTTTACTGTCTTTATAATACATATACATTTCAGATGATCCTGCGAGATCCACGCGGGGGTATTTTACAAATGATTGGACAACGGATGTAATTCGATCCGCAGGGTAATAATCATCATCATCCATTGCGATAATGATCTCCCCTCTCGCCTCTCGATTCAGACGATTTCGTTTGGCTCCAATTCTCATTTTTTCTGGATGAGACAGGTAGCGAAGATTCGGGATTGTTTTGGCAGCTTCTAGAAATAGATCTTCTACCTTATCACGACCATCATCTAAAATAATCCATTCCATTTTATCCTTTGGATACGTTTGATTTTTATAGATTTGGATGAGCGTAGGAATAAAGGCTCGGCGATTATACGTAGGTGTAACAACCGATACAGTGATATCCATGATGTAGGTGCTATGTTTTTCTTTAAATCATTTATAGAAGGTAGTTAGCTTGAAGCAATTGTATTATAGGCAGGTGGAGGAGGAAGAGCCTTTTTCGTATTATTGTAAGGGGGTGGAGGAGGAAGAGCCTTTTTTGTATTATTCTTTGCGTTCTGTATAGGACTCTCCTTCGCAACATGTTGTACATTGTTGTATGCGGGAGGCAAAGGTACATCGCTCGTCGTATTTACTACAGGTGCCTGATTCTCTTCAATTGGTTTATTCACCTTGTTGACAGGGATAATTACAGGCGGCATAGGTGCTTCCTTATTTTCTTCAATCGGTTTATTCACCTTGTTGACAGGAATAATTACAGGCGGCATAGGTGCTTCCTTATTTTCTTCAATCGGTTTATTTACAGTTACTTCTGGAACATCATGAAGATGCTCTATGTTGTCTGATAATTTTTTAAATCCTTCTACGATAAATGGCAAATTCTGTACTTTATCAAAATAGCTAAATGCTTTCTTTAATGATTCCATATAATTGTTCATAATAATCGGAAGTTGCTTCGCATCATTCTCATTTTTCGGATAGGTGAACGGATACATGAAGAAATATCCCAATGAGGTTGTAGGTAAGTTTGTAGTAAGAGGTAATAAGGCAAAGATCGTCGGCATAATCTTTGTTTTAGGTCCATCCGATAACTCATTCAAATAATACTGATACCCCCACTTACATAAATAGTATCCCACCAAAGTAATCAAAAAAGGTTTAAATAGATAACAAATCAAAAATGTGACAATAAAAAAGATCAAGCGTATCGGCACCGAATAGACAATCATCTCATTCGTCACATACATACTTAGAATCAATGCGACAACAGGTACAAATAAACTGGATGCACCTTTTGAAATCTGTTTCCAGATCTTCTTCGCAAATCGAGATGCGCTAAATGTATTGGGATCTCCATCCGTAGCATCCGAATCATCTGGAGTGGGCTCAGGAACAGAGGGTGGAAGTAACGGTGCGGTCTGCTCTGAAGCAAATTGATTCGCATCGGGATCCGTTACTGCATTTAAGGCATGATACGTTGCCTTATTTTTTAAGTTGGTTAACATCGTCCCCAGCAATGAATCCGACATCCTATGACGGTACACGATTAAAAAAGTACCTTACAACGCATACTTTAGACCTCCCATACCAGAAGAAATCGTGACCCAGTTTAAACTCTCTACATAGATGGTGACCTGATACTGATAGAACGTATTTGCGGGCAACGGATTGACGTTCAAATCCAATTGAAACGATTTGATTCGACTACTATTAATCGAACCATGTGGCTGCGTATTCGGAGAGGTCAATGAAAATGGATACACAATCAGATTTGGATCCGGTACGCCCGTCAAATACTTCCATGGAACAACCTGTGTAAAATATTGAATCGGCTTTTCTTCTTGTAATGGATTTCCATCCCCTAAAATCGTGAGTGTATTCATAATCGACTGCTGCCCATTTAGAACAAGAGTACCTGTTGCGGATGTTAGATTGATGTTTCCTGGCCAACCCCCACCCGTTGGAATAAATTGTGGCTTAGTAGGATTTGTCCAATTTGTAAAATTATCATATTGATTACGATTGATAATGGAATCTGAACGTCTTGGTAAAATAATTAATCGTTCAATCGGATTATGCGTATCCAATTCCACGAATTGACGCGCAACAATATTATCAAATCGATACGTACTAATCTGTCGTACTAGATACTGAAGAGATTCCGATGAAAACTGGGCGCGCTCGTCATCTGTTACATACACATAGGTTAGCTGGATGCGTGGCTGAAGATCCCATGTATTAAGCAAGGGGATCGGAGTTCCAATATCCGTCAAAAAATTATTGATGGTAATATCGGTAATATCTGATACTGTACTATAATACACATTTCCTGGTTGTAATGGAACAGGCGATGGATTAAATTGATATCCAGGAGCGGTCTGATATCCATTCATGTCTAAAATACGATACAGTTCACGAATAGGACGAAGTGTTAATTGAATTTCACACTCATGATACTGAAGAGAAACAAGTGGCAATGATTCAAATGTAGATTCTGAAAACCAAAATGGCAAGGGAATCTGAAGTTGACGACCTGAGATCGACGGACGATTGATATTAGGTGGCATGGTGGTTGACCCATTCGCACCATTATTATTGTAGACGAGTGGATAACCTGTACCCATGGAACCACCAGCATACAAACCGTTTGCTGGATCATAGAGTTCAGGAATATTTCCCACTAACGTTTGCCATTTCTTAAACGCATCTTGATCCAAATCACACTGGGCTTTTACCATCAAATAAGTTCCATCAAACTCTTGAATCTTTTGACCGCCAATAAAAAATGCCACATTTTGAAGAATATGACATCCAATGTAGTTCACCCATGCGAAATTATATTGGGAATTGCGTGCTCCTCTCGGCAATTGAAGATATTTACAGTAAATATCCGGTAAATTACATACAAAATA
>Ga0114964_10000567_pt1 | contig 28521 bp, 25 predicted proteins | sample C_131016_MF_Meta_FD_92638 | JGI IMG/M metagenome (GOLD analysis project Ga0114964, IMG submission 92638) | Freshwater microbial communities from Lake Croche, Canada to study carbon cycling - C_131016_MF_MetaG | ecosystem: Environmental > Aquatic > Freshwater > Lake | place: Lake Croche, Canada...
GATGAATTCGTTGCTGATTGATTTGCAATCTGAACTGAATTGATTACTGTTGATGTTGCGGCAGGAACCACATACACATTACTTTGTGTGTTTGCCGATGGGTTTACTTGACCGAGAATTTTGTATGTATTAGCCATTATGTTAACTCTACTCCAAATACGTTGAAGGATACATTAGCAGCAGTTTCACCAGAAGCAACAGCATTATTTACCGCAACAATAACCGATGCATTAAGTGTAACCCCTGGTGACAAAATCATCGTGTCTGCTCTAGGAATTGTAACACCTTTTACCAAGTAGTGTTTGTTTGCTAATGTTTCATTGATTGGTCTAATCATAATATCTATGTTTGCATTAGCAGAACTTTGATTACAAATAGTAATCGTACTAACAATTGCAGATGTTGATGTTGGTACCACATACACATTACTCAATGTGTTAGCAGTTGGTAATGTTTGACCTAAAATTTTATATGCTGTTGCCATTATGACCCCATTGCTGTAAAGAAGAACGGATGAGCATCAATGCCCGTCACAACTTGAGTTGATACTGTATTAACACGACCATTTGCAGACAGAGTAATGATTGGGTAATATGATGCATTACCATATGTTGCACCACTGATACTTATGTTAGTTACATCCGTGTTTGCTTGCGTGAAAGCACCGTTAGCATAAAGTGCTGCTGAATTTGCTACATTACTTGGAGTATTTGCTGAAAGAAATGCTGAGTTGGCATAAGATGCAGCTGAGTTAGCAACCGCAGATGGTAATATACCAGATGCTAACTTTGCTAGTGTGACTGTACCATCTGCGATATCTTGAGCGATAACTGTATTGTCTGCAATTGAATCTGTGGTTATTCTATTAAGTGCCATAATTGTTTATTTCGTTATAGTGTTGGCCAATTTTGTGATTGAACTACTGTAATTAAATTTGGAATAGTCGTTACCGCATTAATTGCTGTTTCTAAACGGGACGCTTCTGTAATGACAGCTGTACGATATGTTACCACATCAGATGGTATATCTATATTTCGTTCTGCTTTACGAATGACCATCCAATCAGTATGGTTTAACATCGTACCAGCAGTTATTTTAATTTGATTGACCCATTGAGTTTTTAATCCAATAGAGTTGTTTGCTTGGTCATCATTGATAGCTTTATCAATAGTTGTAAATGACCCATCATTACTATCAGTAACCCAATAGAAACGGTCATCAGGCCGAAATTGTTGAGCAACCTCGGTGATACCGATGGCTTCTTTTTCTTGTAACGATGTATGGTTCAACCAGTTGGCTGGGTATAAAATACCATTGTGCTCAAAAGGTGTGCCTTCTGTTAGTCTTTTTCCGTCTAATAAAAACATTTTTTATTCCTGTTATTATTCTATTTAGTTATCTTGCAAGTGAGTTCTTAAATGGGTTTTCTGCAAAGGCGGCGTAGATGTATGAGTTACCACTTCCATTTAATCCATTGCCTACATCACGAAGTTTAAAACCATTTGATAGAAAATCTAGTCCTTGGCTTAAATCACCAGCCGCACCATAATCATTTGGTAACAAGTAATTTAAAACAGCGTTGTATGTACTTCTTGATGAGTCAAAAAGAAACCAACTAGATGTTGTGTTTGTGACTTTTATCAAAATCCACCGAGGTCTAAACCCGCAATACACAAAAGGCCCATCAGTAGACCCGTTACCCGTGTACGAACCAAAGGCTGAATACCCTGCTACTGCGGAGAAGCAGTAGGCTACAAGCAAATTACCAGAATTACCACTAGTAGAAGTCCAACCACCCACACTAAAAACAGTTGATGTAGGAGTAGTATTGTTCCAAGCAACAGAAGTAGGTGCTGTTTGACTGGCCGCATTAGTTAAATTAAGACCTAAATAATAAGTGTTACCAATAGAAGCGTGGTAGACAGGCCATCCATCAACTGTGCTTCTATTTTTTATAATAATCATTGATGGAGCAACACCCAACCCATGCCCAACTGTTCCAGCCGCACCCGTACCCGTATAAGTCACCACGCTAAAGCCTTGCGTAGCACCAGCACTTACAGTTGATGTGATAGAGCCGTTAGTGTTGGTTGCGGTAGTGTTAGATGCTTTCCATTGCCAGCCAATGTAAGGCACGCCATTTTCGTTTACGCCATAACCCGATGAAGTTATATCGCTTACTGTAAATCCACCGCTACTAAAAGCGGTTAATCCATAAGGTGAAAAATCTGCTTCTGCGGCTGTATCGTTTGAAAATAATCGTTTAGATACGCCTCTAACAGAATCGTATAGTTCGTTATATGTAGCACTACTTCTTGACTTAACCCAAACCAAATCAGGTTGCATTGAGATGCCGTTTACAGCATTGCTTACAGCCCTACCAGTTACACCAGTACCCGTGTAAGTCGTAGCCGCCATATAAGCCGCACCATTAGTTATCGTGCTAGTGGGTAGGTTATATGTGTTTAGTGCTACATAGCCTGTTGGGGGTGTGTAGGAGAATGGGCGTTGACCAAAGTTCATTGACGCATTGCCAGCGTAGTAATAAATGCCAAATGTAAGAGGTCTGCCTACAAAACCAGCATCAGTTACTGTTGCCTGTAATGTGTTGTTTTTATAGAACGATATTGTTCCAGCATCGGCATCAAATGCCATGCCAATAATGTCACTGTTTGTCCAAGTGGAATACGTTCCAATAGTGGTGACTGTTCCTGTTATAGACTTAACTATGTTTCCTGATGTACCTTGGTAATACGCACCTGTTTGCCCAGTTGTTGCAGGGAAATTTCCATAAACATAAGGTGTAGATGTATCCCAAACAAAGAACCAACCATTTGTGGCATAACCAGAAGTAAAAGTACCTTCTGCATACCACTTGCCTGTTGTAGCAACTATGCTTCCAACAACAGTTCTACTATTTGAATCTCCAACAATGTTTAGGTTTCCACCAGATACAACGCTTGAAGCCCATAGAGGACTTAACACGCAGTAGTTAGCCGCAGTCGCACTTGTCAGCGTAGGCACATCGGTCATGCTGTCGTATGTAGTGCCAGCAGTCACGCTAATGTTGTTAGGTGTCCAGTTGTTGCCGTTGCCTGATGAGTCCTTACCAATAGCGGCGGCAGTAGAGGCAGAGTTATCGCTGAAGTTCAGATAAAAGCCGTTAGTGCCATAAGTACCCGTGTACTTGGCTGGTTGCCATACGCCTGTTACTGCGTTGGTTGAACCAAATGAAGATGGGGTAAGTTGTTGAGCATTTACAAAGTTAACTTCGGTTAAATAACCATCGTAAAAATTACCTAAACCGCTAGTTCCATAAGCACCAAAATAATGAACAGTAGAAGTAGAATTTACCCATGAATTAAAGTTTTGTGTTACATAGTTTGCTGTTGAAAATGTTGTTATTTGTACGCCATTAACATACAGTTTCATTCGGTTTGAAGCAGTAGCCTGAGTAGTATCCATTGCAAAAACAATGTGATACCAAGCAGAAGGGTCACGAAAAACTTGTGTTGTAACTAATGAGTAAGACCAATTATCACTTTGACCATCGGCTGAATAATATTCAGTCCATTGCAGTTGGTCAGAACTATTAAAAAATACGCTAGATAATTTTTGCATTGTGGCATAACCACTACCTAGAGTTGGGCCAAAAATTCCTTGAGCAACACCAAGTTTGCCACGCTTTACCCATCCAGACCAAGTAAAGATTTGTTGATTTCCAGCAACAGATGGAGTTCTATTTAAATAGGCACTAGCACTAGAACGCATCCGCACACTACGAGCTATATTATATCCTGTGCTTCCTAAATGGTGCAGGTTTACTTCATTAGGTAATGACATAGATTAAGTAACACTCAAAATTGCTTGTGTGACTAAGTTACCTGAATCACGAGCAGTATAAACAATTAAATCAACAGCAGATGCTGTGGTTGAAAGGGTTGGTGCAGTAGCCGATGGGAATCTCCATCCTGTTCCAAATGATAATGTGCGTGAACCAGTTCCGTCTTGACGAACCACAATGAAACCTGATTGACCAGCAGTAATGTTGGTTGCATTTGCCAATGTTCTGTTACCACCAAGAGTTACAGTAAAGTTATTTGTTTGTGCTAAATTTGCAGTAATTGTGGCACCATCAGTTAATGTTACAATGTTTTGATATGCCATACCAAATACTGCTAATTGGTTCTGTACATTGATAACTGTTGTATTAGCATTTGCCATAACAACAGTACCAGTAAATGTTGGACTAGCAGTTGCTGCTTTAGTGTTGGCAGCTGCAAATCCTGAGTTAGCATAAAGTGCTGCGGAGTTAGCAACACCAAAAGCTGTATTGCCATAAACACCAGCACTATTAGCGGCAGTAAATGAAGAGTTACCTATACTAAATGCTGAGTTAGCATAAGATGAACCTGAGTTAGCAACAGCAAAACCTGAGTTAGCATAACTTGCAGCTGAGTTTGCCACATTACTTGGAGTATTAGCTGCCAAGAAAGCACTATTAGCATATACACCTGCTGAGTTTGCAGCTGCACTAGGTAAAACACCAGATGCTAATTTAGATGCAGTAATTGTTCCATCTGATAATTGTGCATTTGTTATACCGCTATATGTAATTACTGTTGTTGCACGATAGGTAACAATAATGTTTTGAGTACCAGAAGGTGGTGCTTCAGTAAATGTAATTACACCATTAGTGATAGAGTAAGAATTTATTGGGTCTTGCTGAACACTACTTACAAGAACTTCAATTGCATTAGCATCAGAAATTCCAGTTTGTGTTATAGTAAACTGTGTGCAAGCACCTGTACCATTAAACCTTTCGGTTGAAATGATAAATGATCCTACACCAGGCGAGTTGCCAAGGTATGACATATTATGATATCTCCAAAACCGATACAATTACATCAGCAGAGTTTGTTGCTGATGTTTGAACTTGCATATAATCTCCTGCTTCCATAACCAATTTTTGGTCACCACCAATTGGTACTAATGCACCGCCATTGGAGACTGTTGCATTTTGTAGCATGAAATATGTTGTGCCAGAAGATACAACAGTAACATTACAAGTAATCGGAGATGCAGTTGTGTTACCAATTGTCATACCGATAATCGTAGCCTGTGTTGAAGCCGGTCCAACATAGACATTAGCTGCACTTGTCGTGGCGTTTTTGAGAAAATAATTTTTAAAATTGTTTGCCATTGAATAAATTCCTTAGTATTTGATTCACTATTTATCTATTTATATTAACCTAATGCAATAGAATACGCTAAAGCAGTATCCTCAGCAGATGTAATCCTAGTGTAAATTCCATTATTTGCTGTTCCAATAAAGCTTTCTACATTTGCAACCAAAAGATTTCCAGTATTCACATACAGTTGATTGATGCCAGAAGAAGTTCTGACATTTAAAGTTGAACCAGTTCCAGAAACATCAAGTTTTGTATTTGCAACAAATGTCGCACCGTTACCATCAGTTAGTGTGTTGGCGGTTGAAATTAAAGCCGAAGTAGCTGTTAACCAATGTTGAAATGTATTAGCAGTTGTTAATTGATTAATTGCCATCTTGGAGCCTTGAATTTACTAGGGTATGCAATAGATTTTTAATTTCCGACATATCTTGTTCTATTATTGTCAAACGATTTTTTGTTTCAACCTGTTCTTCTTGTTGCTTCTTGGCAACAATTCTTTTACGAAGATAATCTTGCAAACCTTCTTTATCTGTATTTAGAACAGCTTTGGAATGCATATCCCGAATTAAATTTTCATGCTCTCTTACTTTAGCAAACATATTATACACCAGATGGTAATGCGATTGCACGGAAATCACGAACCTTAGGAACATCGGTAGTATTAGTACCAGTCATAACAATCTTAATAGAGAAAGTTCTAAACTTAGTAAATGCTGTTGTGCCTGATGTGTAAGATACAGAATTATTTGCGGTACCATTTAAACCTGGAGCGAATGACAATTCACGGTAATCGCCAGGATTATTAGAAACAAAGTTGGCGTTACCAAGTTCTGTCATTAATTGATAAGATTTATTTTCAAATGTATCAATGTCAGATGTTGACAACAACTTGTAGTAAACACGAATGTTTGAACCGGTTGGTTTGTATGCAGTTAAATAAACACGCAAATCGCCAGAATCAAATCCATCAGCCAATGTAACTCTACGAGTAATATAACGAACATCAGAGTTACCACCAGATTTTCTATCTTCACCGTTATAAGTGATTGTACAACCTGTTCCTGGAGTTGTATTGGCATCTGTCAATGTAATTGTTGGAGATGTTTCGTATCCAGAACCAGAAGCAGTTAAGTAAATAGAAGTAACAACATTGTTGGTAACAACCGCAGCCGCAGTTGCACCTGAACCGCCACCGCCTGTAATTGTTACAATAGCGTTTGCGTTTGTTGAATAACCTGTACCACCACTTGCCAAAGTAATTTGTGAATTACTTAATGGTAAATTAGTAATAATATTTTCAACAGCTATCAAACCATATCGTGTGATATCCATAAACGGAGAGATATCAGGATTAATTGTTACAATCGTAGCCTTAACTGAGAACGATAAATTACCAGTTGTTGGATTTAATACTCGGCGACCATAACCATCAGTCATCGGATAATCAGTTGAAGGTGTAATTGTTTGGAAACCAGTCATACCGCCAGTTGACTCCTCAGAGTTAAATGTATATGTAATAGATGTGTTAGGTAAAACAACATCTGATGCGATTAATTGTGTTAAGTCAAATGGAGTGTTTGAAGCTGGTGCAGTTACATTAAACTGTGCAACCGTTGGAGTTACAGTATCAAATGTATATCTATACAACTGGAACATCATGTCGCTATTCTGGTCAGCAGTCCATGTAGAACCGTTTTGTGATAAGAATAGAGAACCACCATATGGTTGTTCAGAGATTTGTTTACCAGCAACAACATCTAACTTGCCAATTTCTGCTGCCCAAACTTCATATTTGAGTGAGTTTGAAATTACAGTAAATGCATGTTCGCCAGGTTGTAAATAAATTGGTGCATCAAATACAAACTCTGTATATTTGGTTGAATCATTCAAATCAGGAGATTGAGTTACTTTAACTTTATCTGGACTTAATACAACTGTTGAATACGGATAGATTACAGAAGAAGATGGGTAACCATTTACCGCAGGTCTAATCTGTAATGTAACCGGTTGTGTATCATCTTTAGATTTGAAACATAAACGCAACTTGCTTAAGAAAATACCTTGTGGATAATTCTGTGAAGAAACAAGGAATGTCTGTGCAAGTGGGTCATAGTAACCAGTAACAACGGTTCTACTTGTTGTAGAAGAAACAACACGATTATCTGTTACAGCTGCCCGTTGAATTGTAGGAACAGTTGTTGAAATAATAGTGTTTTCGGTTTTCTCTAAAATACCTTGTGCATAGTATGTTGCATCACCGTTGGTAGAAGAAGATGGAATATCACCAGTCTGATTATCAATAAGACGGAAATTCTTCTCACCAATTCTAAATGTTCCAGTTGGAATATTGAATACACCAGCAACATCACCTGCTTGTGTAGTTGTTAAATTACCAATTGAGTAGAATGACGTAGCATCAGGTGTTGTTGTCCATGTGCCAACAAGATTTACTGTTCTTGTAGCAGCGGTATAAGTTGAAATTGTTGCAACTTGGCCTGCACCAGTACCAGACACAATATAGATTGGCAAACCAGCATATGTTGATGTATTATTTGCACTTCCAGCATCTACTGATAATACAATAGTAGAAGATGTTGCAGATACGGCAGAACCAGAATAGTGGTCATATCCGTTAATCTTATAATTTGTGCCTGTTGATTGCCCAACCAAATTCATGGTTGCACCATTCAAGGCAGATGATGGATTCAGATTAACTACAAAAATTTCTGTATTAGATGTGCGAACAGCAAACGCTGTTGCATTTGTTGTGCTTGTTGCAGTATTACTAACAATAACTGTTTCTGGACTACCAATTGCAGTATTGTATTTTAAGTTGTTTGATGCCAATGTAAACTTGTTTGCACGAGCTACATATTTGTTGATGTCGGTATTATCAAAGAAAGAATATAATGTAGTTGTTGGTTTAAAATCTGAACCAACAAATAATACACTACGATTTCTCATGTAAGGAATAATTGATACATCTACAACACGGTCACCTAATGATTGAGTGATAGTTGATGGAACAACTGTTGACAAAACACCTGAACGAGTTTGGTTTTGTGTAGTTGTGGTATATTGTGTACCATATGAAACAAGGGCCCAACCGCCATTAAGTGTGCCATAAAATTGATTAGCACCACTTACAGATGTTCCTGTCCAGTAAGTGTTCCAATCACCCCATTCATAATTGTAAGCATCTTTTAAAATTAAATTCCAAGCATCTTTATCGCCTTGTAAATTAACAAGAACATCAGGTTGCTTAGTCGTATCAATCCAAACATCAGACGCTGGGTCTAATTGAATTTTACCCAAATAATTTGTTACATTGAATGGGTTGATATTAATAGATTTAGATGCTTTATTTTGATTTACAAATAAAGAATGTGTAGCATTAGAAGTTAACAATGGGCCATTCAACATATAATTTGAAGAATTAGCAGCACTAAATGTTAACAGATGTGAAGAAATATTAAATGATGGGCGCAATTCATGAATTTGTGGATCAATAGAAGCTTTGTAATCATTAGCACCAACATCAGCAACAGAATGGCCTTTAAATGAATCTACAACAATACCATTTTTAAATCGTGGTAAATTTGTGCTATCAAGAATAGTCAAATCTTGTTTGTTAAATGCTGATTGTTCCAACAATGACAATGAAGTATAGTATTCTAAGTTTTCAACACGCTTAGAAATATCACCAATATCTCTCATTGTATATCTACGATTATCAATATATTGGACATTGATATCAGAGGTGTTTGCGGTATAAGCAGGCTCTCTAAGAATGTACATCGTCATTGAACCATCTTTATCTTTTGGTTCAACTGGAGTTAGAGAAGGAATGCCTTTAATTACCTCAAATGTTCTATTTTTGTTTAAGGCAACTTTGTCAATTCTTGGTAAATAATATTGATAGTCCAAAACAATGTCAGAACCATTATCAGGAATCTGTGGACCAGTCGTGGACGAGACAACATTGAAGGTGACTGTGTTTGCTGTCGCTGCGCTTGTAGGAATCGTCCTAACAGGCCTATAATCAAGGCAATCACGTAGATAATAAGTTTTGCCGTTAACTTTAGAAATATAGGTAGGAATACTATCATAGTATCCTAGGTAAGAATCTACACTAAAGTAACCACCACCAGTAGCTGAACTGAATGAGTTGAATTTAACAACTAATGGACCAACTGGTGCAGCATAACCTGGACGAAGTTTAATAGCTGCATGGTCATAGAATGAATCTTTTTGTCCAACATCTAATGTGTATCGTGTTGTAACATCAATAGCGGTTGCAGAATTAGCAACAGTAATTGCGCTATTATTAAAATCTAAAATAGAAACAATTTGAATTACATCAGGTACAAACAATGATTGTGGAGTATCTGGTGTTTTAACGACAGTATTGGCCATAATATGAGTTTGGCCTTGTGATGCATAAAGAATCACACCGTTGTTAGCAAAAATACTTGTGCCACCAGAAGTTTGTACAGTTGGATTTGCACCAACATATTGTTTTGATTTAACTGAAGGATTGCTAGCATTAATAACAGCAGTAACATTCGCAGCCATAGAGCCACCATTTGTTACTGTAATTTGTTTTGTACCAGTATCAACTGTAAACAAATTGGCAGGAATAATTTGGCCAATTGTATATGGTGATGATCCAACACTAGTTACAACAATTTGATAATTTTCATTTTTTGTAGTTGTGGTATTTGCAGAAGAAATTGTTTCTCCAGTACCAACACCCAACACAGGAGAAACTCCTGAACCAAATGATTGTGATTCATACAATCTCTTATAAGAATAAGAAAAATCAGCAATAGTGTTTTGTGCTACATATGATTGACCAAGATTAAAAATTAATGGTTCAAGTGTACTATCTAAAACAATTGTGTCTTCGTATGTTGATGCATAATCTTTAGATGGTGGTGCAATATCAGCTGCAGCTAAACGAGTTGTACTACTGGTGATAGCCATAGATTCAACATCATTAAATTCAAAATCAATAGACCAATTTGATGACGCATTAGGTGTCGTTAAATATGGGTCAGATAATTTGATTGTTTGTGTTGCACCATTATAATTTGTAATTATTTTTGGTGTTTCACCAGCGCCAGGACCAGTTATAATCCTAAATGTAGCGCCAACATATGCGCTATTAGCTGTAGAATATAATTGTGAACCAGTTACTGAGTTTGCAAGCTGAACATAACCAGTATTTGTACCAGCTACAACAACATTGCCACCTATAATTGAACCAACATTAACATCAAACAAATATGTGCGATATTGATAAGTTGAAGAATTGGATGTATTAGCAGCTGTATCATATGAAATAGATTTAACTCTTGCAGTACCAATTTTAGTATTTGTAATTGTAGCAGTTGTTGCCACATTGATTACACTATTAGGCACGCAATGTAAATCTACTGTCTGTAAACTGTTGATTGGGAAAGAACCATAGTGTGTATTTGAATACACATAGTAACCATAATCCGCAGTGATGCGTTTATTATTTACAAAATCGGTTGTTCTTGGTTTGCTAAGTGTAATTGTTGTTGGTGAAATGGTTTCATATTCATAACCATACACATATGCTTTACCTGGAGATAAAATAACATTTACATTTGCGGTATTTGATGAACTAGTTTCTAATGCTAGTTTGAAAGGACGAACAGTGTAGTTACCAGATTCGTCATATGTTCTGCGAGCCAAAGTTGCTTCTAGTTCAGCATACAATGGATATTTTACAGAGTAAGTTAATTGACCATTCTCAACACGAGCCAATTCAATAAATTGTGTATCATCGGTAGAAGTCAATGAACGACTTGCGAGAACTAAATCAATTTTATAACGGTCAGAACCTGGTGCTTGAAAGTTTGAAGCATCTTGAGCAGGATCCAATAATGAAGTGTCTTGTGTATAAACAGGAATAGATTCTGTAATTTCAAAACCAATTCGTGCATTAGCAGTTGTATTGTTATATTTTGATGTAGCAATGGTTTGTGCATCATTCTTAATGAAAAAACCATCGTAATAAAATACACCAGAATTTATAGAAAATGTTTGGCCTGTACCAACACCAGAAGTTGAAACATTAGCAAATGAAGGCGCAGTTTCAACAGTCTTAATCGTTTCACCAGAAGTAAATGGAGTGCCATAAAGTTGTTTGACCAACAAGGTTTTTGGTTCAGCAGGATTTGTACCAGAGTTAATGTCGTAAGTAACAATAACTTCACCACGCTTTGTGCCAGAAATATTAGTGATTGTTAAACCATTAAAGTTTTTAGCAACAACAGCTGTACCAGCATAATCAGTATCTAATTTTAAATATGTAGCATCTTGTAAGAATGTTTGACCGCCAGTTACAAGAGAACCATTCTTAAAAATATTGTCGCCAAAACGACCAATTTGATTTTGTAAAAGTGTTTGTAACTGTGTTAATTCACGAGCTTGAACTGCATAGCCTGGTTTAAACAACAGCCGAAGAAACTTTTTACCTTCGTCAAAATCGTCATAATACGGATTGACATTAAAATTAGTATTTAACGACATTAAATAATTTCCTTAAAATCTGATAACAAACTTAACATTTTCTGCTTGCCCATCTGCTCTTTGAATTTTTGTAACATTTTCAACATATTCTATATCACCGGTATAGGGTTCAAACTCTGGATCATATCTCTTAACAACAGTTCTATTGACACCTGATGCAGCACCAATTAATGTTCCACCAACTACAACATCACCTAAAACCTTAGTTAGGCGAACCTCATTTGATGATTGTGAATTAACAAAACCATAAAAATATGCATTATTTGCGGCACTACCTTGATAAACAAATTCATTTAAATTAAATGCACTACCAGCAACCAAAGTCAAATTGACAGTCTGTGATATAACGGTATTTGCATTAGAAGTGGATACTGTGGAATTAGTACCATATTTATACGGGTCTCTCAGTAAACCATACTGTCTTATTGAGGTTGAAGTAGAAATTAGTCCATTTTCAGTTGAGTCTACTGAACCAATTCTTTCAGCAACCATGACATTTGTAGCATCCAATTCTTTAGCTGAGTTGAATCCATGACCAAATTTTGGAGGTAATATAACTCTTGCGGTTGCATTAGTGCCAGAACCATAGATTTTTGCATTAGCATAAGAATAACCTGTACCAGTCACACCAATCGTAATCTTAGAAATAGCGCTATTTGTAATATTTGCACTAGCTACAGCACCAACACCATCACCAGAGATAGTAACAGTTGTAGTAAAAGTTAATGCATTTGCTGATGTTCCACCACCGTTTGCGGTAGTTGGAGTAGAAATGGTAATGATGCTAGATAGTGTATTTGAAGTTACGACTTTAGTTCCTGTTGCGATTCCTGTTCCACTAACAGTCATATTGGCTGCAACATTAGTAGTATTTGCCAAAATAATAGTTGAAACTCCAACAGTAAACGCAGTAGCATTTATGATTGGTTCAGCATATCCAGAACCACCATTTGTAATAAAAATAGTAGTTAGTTCACCTTCTACTGTACTAGTTGAACTAACATTATAATCTAATTTTGATGTGGATACTGGTGCTGGCATCCATGAAGTTGTTAAAAATTTATTGGATGGTTTAATATTATAAAGATATTTCCAAACATATCCATCAGCAGTAAAAATTGTTCCGTTTGCAGTATTAAAATCGCCAGTTGGTTCTACTGTTGAAAGTACATTGGCATTATTAGACAAACACTTATACACATTCCTAGAAGCAGTCAAAACATACATTGGTTGACTGTTACCACCACTACCACTATCAGCAGTTAATAATGTATCAATTGCTATTTTATCATCAAATTGTTTATATCGTTTATTTGTAACCCAATCAATACGAGGTAATACTAACTCAACATCGTTACCTGTAATTTTCTTGGCCGCAAACATATTGTCCCACACAGATTTCTCATCAGATGTGCTATCTACAATTGAGTTTGGTGATGATTCATTTGCATAAGGAATATGATTGCCAATGAACAAAAAGCCAACTGTTGGCTGAGGTTCGGCAAAAGATTCTTTAAATTGTTCTGCGTTATTAAACGAGAGTTTTTTTGATGTGTATGTTATCGCCATAGTAATTCTTTTATTTATGTAACAATTACGAGTTCTTGGATATTTGCTGATTGACTAAATGCAGATGAAACTGTTAGTGTGGTGTTACTCAAAATACTACTTATCGTTCTGATTTCAGAATTAACCGCAATCTGCGTTCCAATTGTAATAACATTATTAGTATTCGCAATATTAAATAGTGTATTTGTACCGGTCACATATATGCTACTGTTAACATTTACTGTTCCAGAAATAACATTGCTTGAATAACTAATAGTGGATATATTATTTGATGCAACAGTTTTATCAATCTTAAAGTCTGCATATTGTTTAAATCCAGCTGGGTGAATTAGATACTTAAACAATTCTTTAAATTTAGAGAATTCAACTTTAGATGATAAAACATATGCATAATCTATGTAATAATCTCTACCTTGTATAACTCTTTCAGCTGAAGATAATATGCCATCAGATGTTTTCCAACTTCCAGGAAAAGAAACATAAGATGGTTCAATTATTGAATTTGCAGTTGCATTACCATCACCTTTTCCTGTTAAAGTGATTACTGGCGGTGATTGATATCCTGCACCAGGATTTACAATTCTAATAGATAAAACAGCACCAGGATTTTTGTCAGCGGCCGCTGTTAAATTTTCTCCATCACCCATTAAACAAGTAACAGATAAATTTGCATTTGCACCAACTAAAGAAGAAACCCTAATTGATGGTAATTTTGTTGCATCATAATTTATACCACCAACAGGCAATAGACCATGTAGTCCAATCTTTTTAGGAAGACCAGTTGTTGCAGAATTGAAATTTGCATTTACTGTAAGTGATGTATTAGAAGTGATTGTATTGATGTACCTAGATTCATTGTTTATAATGATTTGGTCACCAACACGCAATTCATCTAGGAAATATGTTCCAGTACCAATAACAGTTACATTAGTTGCACCAAATACATTTGCTGTACCAGTAATTCTTGGTGGTTGTAATGCAACATTAGTTATTGCACCGGTTGTTGAAACATTTAATACAGCTGCTGCAGCACCAAAACCGAAATTCATATTACCTGGATTAGTAAAAACTAATTCATCACCAATTTTATAACCATCACCAGCAGTATTAATTGTAATTCTGCCTAAAGATTTTGTGTATAGGACATGTTGTTCTTCTGAAGCACCATTAATAAAAGGTGCTGAATCAGCATTTAATGTTGGGACATAATCAAAAATGGCATTCGCAAACAAAACTGCCACATTCGTAATCGGTCCAATACTTGTGATACTTGAAAAAGCTAATGCATCTATGATACGAGAATTAACATTTTCAGATATTGATGTGTTTGGAAAACCGTAATCAGAAGCACTAATTAATATAGAACTATAATTTGCAATTCTTGAAGTGTCTACAACAAATGAGTTTGCGCTATTTGCACCAGAAGTATCAACACCATCAATAGCAAGAACTAGTGATGCATTAGCAGTAGCTCCAACAAGATTAACATTTGAACCCGTTTTAAAACCTGCGCCGCCAGCAGCAATTAAAACTTTATTAATATATCCAGAAAATACATCAGAAACAATAGCTTCAGCGGTAGTTGTTGCACCACCACCAGAAATTACAACAGAGTCACCAATATTATAACTTGCACCACCGTTGATAACATTAATTGCAGCAAGAGTTGATAATCCTTCAACTTCAATTTTTATTATTTCATCATTATCACCAATAATATTAAGTGAAGCATTTTCACCATTCTCAAAAGCTCCAACTAAAGTTTTATCATTAACATATAGTTCAAATGCAGAACCGGTACTTAATGTTTTTTGGCCAACTCTTTCAACAATAGCAGTTGCACCAGATGTTGTTCCAGTTAATTTTCTATTTTCTAATAGTACATAATCAAAATTATTATATAATATTTTTACTTGAGAGTTTGCTGAAGGTGCAGTATTAAAAACAATCTTCTTTGATTCACGGCGAACATTATAACCAGAAGTTTGTAAAACACCGTTCACATAAACTTCTACCTCACTTGAGGAAGCAACTTGTGCCATTTTAAATATGGTATTGCCAGATTCTGTTGCACTTGAAGATGTATTACCGTTTGCAGTATATGAACTGTAGACACCTTGTGTAATACGAAAGGCCTTTTCAACTACCCATTTTCCATCTGATGCACGAAGAATATTTGCTTTTGGTTGAACAATCTCCACCTCTTCATTAAATAACATTCTAAAAAGAAGTTTAAAAGATTGTTCATTGCCTTTTGACAAATAGAAAGGTAATATTTGTTTAATTAAAAACGCTTTATCTACCTTAACATCTTTTGGTAAAAGGTCAGCAAATGTATTGAAGAAACTATCTTCAAATTGAGCTATTGAATAATCAACATCGGAAAGATAACGAAGGTCTTTTGATTTAACATTTAAATCATTATTTTTACCAGTTTGCTTTTTTTCTAAAAACTCATAGTAAGCTTCTAGAAAACGAATAAACGTAGGATATTCGTCCCGAACAAATTCAGGTACCTGACGATTAATCAGTAATGAAATTTTTTGTTCCGACATTATTGTTTATTGTTTGTTGTTAATGTGGTAACAATTGCTGCTGGATCAGTAGTATCAATACTAATGATAGTATTTCTATTAGATTCAATGATGCCTTTTTCTGCTTCAATTGTCATACGAATTAAATCATCTGTTGAATTAATAGTTAAAAATCTTATGTCATTAATTACAACTATTCCAGTATCATAATATATTTTTCCAGCATCAGCATTAATAACTTGCCTTTGAGCCAAAGTGTCATAATAGATAGTTCTTAAAGTACCAACTTTTGCGTCAATTACAGCAAGAGCTTCAGCACCATAACCATCACCACCAGAAATTGTTACTGTTGCTCTAGTGTATTCAATTCCACGATTCGTAATTATAATCTTTTGAATACGCCCATTAACAATAACCGCTTCAGCTGTAGCATTTGAACCATCACCGTTAATCGTAACTGTTGGGGCAGTTATATAACCTGAACCAGGATTTACAACTTGAATTTCAGAGATACCAGTATATGACTGTGGCGTTTCATCAAATTGAGCCGTTCTTATTGTGCCAGTTGAATCATAAACAGTAAATTGAGATGAAGTTAATTTATTAGTAATTGTACCACGATGTAATTGTACATTAAATTTAATAGTATAACTTGCAGATTTATTTAATTGTGGTACAAACCGGCGTTGCACACGAACAGTTGTTTCTGAACCAATAACAGAATTTAAATCTGTTTGGTCTATGCTATCTTGTAATTTAGACAAAACAAAACTTGCACCAAATTTATTTAAATTTGCATTTTGGTAAGATATGATTGCATTTCTAATAGAAGTTTTGATTGCATCTTCTGTAGCTACAGTTTTTCTTGGATCATATTGAACTGAAGATTCAATTAACAAATACAAATATTCTGGATCACGAATTTCTGCTTGCACGGATACAATTGATTTTGGATTAATAATCTCAGAGATGATACGAGTCTTTTCTAATTCAGAAATATAATAATTTGTTTTTGGTTTTAATGCAATAAAAACTTTACCATAAACTGGTGTAGGCTCAGTTTCTCCACCCCAAACAGACAAAGAATCTATGCTTGGGTATTTTGATTTAATACATGATTCATAATCTCTAACTGTTACCAATCGGTTTTGATTTGCATATTGTGCTGCAGCTGAATATTTAATAGAATCTACCGATTCACGAATTGCACCACCACTTGCAACATCTACAATTTGAATTGCAATATCTGTGTAACCACCAAGTGTAGAATTAGAAACAAACCCATCAACACCGTTTGCAGCTGTGCCTGTAGTCACAAGATAATTAACATTCACTAGAGCTCCATCTTTTAGAGCTGCACCAACTACTCCATCACCAAAATAAATTTCATAGTTACCATTTTTAGATTCTTGTAAGAAGTATACCAATGAAGTTGAATTAACATTTAAAATTTCTGTTACTTGATTGTAAACTTGCGTTGCTGTATTACCAGTTGTGTCTGATACGGTAACATATATTGTGTTAGTATCAACATTTGTATCTGGCAAAACAAAAATGGATTTTGGATTTGAGTTTTTATTATAATTAAAATTGTAATTTACCAGTTTACCTTCATACAATTCAAAGTTATCAAAATAAAATTTAGTATCAGATTTTGTTACGGTTACATCTTGAAGTGATACAAAATTATATGAAATATTATCAATTAAATTTGAACTGAATGTGGTTCCTTTAGCAATCGTTAAAGAACCTGGTATATTGTCCAAAGAAGTCACAGTAATATTTACAACAGCTTTTGGAGCAGTATAAGAGTATGGAATATAACTTAATGTTTTTGCATGAGACACAACTGAATCACGCAACAATGCTGTATCTAAAAATGCCTCATTGGCAACCATGTTTAGATAGTAAGCATTATAGTGAGTATTGTAAGCTAAAACATCCAACAAAACGCTAAGTCCAGAACCTTCAAAGTTGTAGTCTGTAAACTCAGTTTGTTGTTGTAGATAAGATTTTAGATTAGTCTTGATTGTATCAAAATCAAGGTCTGTAATTTGTAAACGAGCGTTTGTTGCCATTTATCGTATCCGTTCAAGGAGGAAATTAATTATGATGGGTGCAGTTTGGTTCACAATGAAAAATTCCAAGTAAACTTTAAATCCATTATTTTCGTAATCAGCGGTTACATTTATAGTTTTAACTGTTGCCCTAGGCTCATAATTTAGGATAGTCCGCTCTATCTCATCTTTTATGGTAGTTGCTGTAATATTATCAAGATTTTCAAATAACAACCTACGAACATTTGAACCAATATCTGGTTGAAATGGTCTTTCATAGTGGTTTGTAAGTATAAGATTTTTTATGGAATTGACAACAGCCATCGGACCGATGGACTTACTAATGTCTTTCCGAATTGGATGAATATTAAAATTCAAATCCAAGTCTTTAAAATCTCTAACAACATCTGTGGTAACTGTAGCCATATCTTATTTATGAGTTAAGCCGAGAGACAAGTTTGTCAGAACCAATATAATTATTAGCTAATTGAGCATCAATTGGCCCCATATTTGAAAATTGAGACACTTTACCAAAATCTTGAATCACTTGAGCGCTATTTCTAAAGAAGGTTATATCATGATTCCTTCTTGTGTCAATCAAAGTATTGGCAGTTTGGATGTGTGAAATAATGGTGTTTATCTGAGAACCTGTTAAATTTGATACATTTGTAACATTTAAAGAACTATTTAAACTAATTCTATCAGTATAAATGATGGTGTTGTTGGCATTCAATTGGTCAGTAACAAATAAACTGGTAAAACTGCCCAAAGATGGAGAAGCATTGGTTATACCATCAGTTTGATTTGTCAAATAGATTAAAAATTTACCAAAACCCAAAGCACTTTCACGATATGGGTAATCTCTGGCAGTAGTACCGGCATCTGCAAGTGCAGTCACACCAGAAATATTATCAGTATGTGATTTAAATTGGTTTAAAGTTATTAAAAAATTATTAGCCGTATTTGCTAAATTTGCACCTTCACCATTATAAGCTAAAGGAAATGTGTTTGTTGTAAATACAGTATTTGCCGTTTGAAAAATTAAATTTGTATTTGCATATAATGATGCATACACATTAGCGGTTGGATTTTGGTAATATCCACTAGTATTATTTTCTGCAAGGTCAGTTACTTGCCAAGGCTTTGGTAAAAAACTTGGTGAAGAATTTAAGTGAGCTATTGCTTCATTTGATAATGTAAAAATTGTTGTATTATTGGAGTCAAAATCAAAACCCAATCTTCCATAAACACTTGCCATTTTATTTCCTTTTCATAATATATTAACCTGCCATAATCTCACCAGTTGGCGCTGGTTTGTGTGTCAATCTTAAAATATAATTAACTACATCTGATTCCCATATAGAACCACCAATAATCGTTGTACTAAACAAAGATGTTAATGAAGCTGTTGTAACACTAAGACCAAATGTTCCAGATTTAAGAGCTCTAACATCACCAAATGAAGCAGTAGGAAAACCAACTGCCAATCCGCCAGTTAATGAAACAAACCCTAAAGGTCCAGCAGCAACACCTGTTCCTGCATCAACTCTAGTCTTAGAAGTAATTATATCACCTTGAATTGCTCCAGCAACATTTAAGTCGGACCTTACTTGCACAACATCTGTTGCAGCCAAAGAAATTGAACCACCCAACTCATTACCAGCTTGAATTGATACATCTCCTTGTGATACCACTTCATAATCATCCGCAACACTAGTGTTACATTTACCAGCAACTTTAAGATTATAATTTCCTTTAACATCTAAATTATAATCACCTTTAACTTCCATGTTGCAGTCACCCATAACAGTAACACTACAACGGCCTTGAATCAAAACATTTTTATTTTTGATTGTGATTTCATAATCATCACCAAACACTTTATGTACTTGGTCACCATTAGGATGCATCTCAATAAAAGTATAACTCTTACCGTGTTGTAAACGGATATTTTCACGAGTAGGTGTATCATCCATTGCAAATAGATGGCCACCATCGGTCATTTTTACATCATAATATGGATATATTGGTTGATTAGCTTCGTTTACACATGATTCAGGTTCTGTCCAACCTGAATCTCCAGCAACGCCGGGTACATTTAATGGAGAGTATGTTGACATATTATATTGCTGGTGCAGTTCTAGTAAAAGTATCAGGAATAGCTGCAGCTGCAGCCGAAAGATTTTGTGCTAACATCGCATCTAAAGCTTGTGATGTTGCTGAATTCGCTTCTGCTGGTGTGGCTGGTGAAAATAAAGCTACAGCTGTTATTCCTACGCCAGCAACAGCTGTAGTTGTTTCTTGTGCTGCTGATAGTGTTTCATTTACAGCTGTAGTTGCATCTTTAGCTGCAGCTATAAGTTCTCCATAATCTTGTCCAGGAGCTGCATTTGGATCAGCGCCACTGCCAACTGCTACAAGACTAGTAAAAACATTAGCAATTAATTTCCGTAATCTTGTTAAACAATCTGAAAGTAGTTGTGCTAATTTGGCAGGAAGACTTAATATCCACGCAATTATTGAACGAAGAGTTGCTATGTAAGCTATAACTTCTTTTGCAAAATCTGTGATTGGTTTAAGAATATATTTGTTAAAGTCTCTTAGTTCTCTTGCAATATTTTTTAAAGTATTAATCAGATATGTTGTTACTCCAGAAGTATCAGTTGTTCCTAACAAAGCTAACAATTTACGAACAGCTTCTCTAATTGTATTAGCAAGAGCTTTTGTATATTTTGATAAATTTATATCTTTCTTCATTTCTAATATAAAATCACAAACATGACTTCTTTTAGCATTTGTATATGCATAAGCTTTACAGAAATTTTCTTGTGTTGGTATTGATGGTTGACCACTCACAGGCGCATTGGGGCTAGTTGCTGGCTCGTGTATGGTTACACCGTTTCTTACTGCTGTATTAGCTATGACTTCAAGTGGCATTTTATTTCCTCTAAGGTTTTATTCCAGGTAATACACCCATCATTATTGGCGTTTGAGCTTGTTCACCATCCATAAAAAATCCAACAACCCATTCTCCAGTAGCTGGAGGTGAGATGTGTTTATAACCATTAAGTGGTAACATAGCTTGCGCCCAAGGTAAATCTGTTGTTGGTAAAATTATTGGATTTTCATTGTGCCATCCAAATATACGGACTTGACAACGACCAATTCTTAATGGGTCAACAGGGTTTTCTATAACACCAACCCACCATATAAATCCATTCAATCCAGCAAAATTTGTATTCATTATAATTTTATTGTTTCTATTATTTTATCTGTTTTTACTTGTACTAATGGTCTATTTGTTGAATCTGTGGCCACTTCAATAACAGTTTCATGCATATTATTTTTAATAATATGTCTTGTTGCAGTAACTATATATTTACCACTTAAATATTGATCAAATCCTTCACCAGCATCTGGTTTCGTTGTTCTAAGTGGCATTTTTAAATTAATTATAATACCAGAAGTGAGAGCAAAATTACCTGGAAGATTTAAGTGTATTGTTGTTTGTAATAAATTTGCAAATATTGGCGCTCTTTGAAATACATATGAATGTGTATCATCAATAATTGTTCCTGTTTTTGGATCTTTTTGTGAAACCCATGCCGTATTTCCACGAGATGTAGCAAAAGTATATAAAGAAACTTTAGAATCAAACATTTGTGTTGAATCTTTTCCTTGGCGATTTAGTGCAGCTGTAAAATTTGGATACTTATTTAAATGATAGTTTGTTTTTCCGTAAGTCTGGTTAAAATCTATATTGTTAATATTCACTTTTCTTGTTAATGGATCTATACCAATAAATTTACCAGAATAAACACCATTTTTAATATTTTCAATTAAATCGTTTGACCCAATAATTCTTGCTTCACGAGCACCATAAAATTCTTCCTTTTCTGAACCTGAAATATTTTTAGGTTCAAAATTAATATTCATTGTTGATTCATTTTTTATTAACTGAGATAAAGAAATAAAATTATAACCATATTTGTTTTCAAAAAATAAAAAACTAGGTAAACCTTCTGAGTTTACAGCTCTTTTACTTAACCAATCCATCGTATCAAAAGGTGATAAATTTGGAATAATTACAGTATGCAAACCTTTTGAATCTTCAATTAAATTTAATTTTTTAGAAGTAATACTAAGATATTTTTTTAAAACAACATTTACAATATCAGTATATGTTCCATTAAATGATTGATTAATTTTTTGTTGTTCAGAAAAAATCATTTCTTCAGAAGCAAAATATAAAAGATAAATTTCTGAATTTAAGTTTAAATTTTCTCTATTACTTTGTTTATAAATTCTAAAAGTTTTTTTAAATGTCGTTATACTAGAAGATTCTTCCTCACCTTTTTGAATTTCAATTGACAAATATTCACTACCATCCAATAACAATCTAGTTGATAATCCAATAGCGTCTTGAATAAGAATTTCACCACGAATACAAGGCATAAACATACTATCATAAATGTTTATTTCTTGATAAATATCGGCAATATTTACATTACCCAATTTTGTAATAAGAGTTAAATCTTTTATTTTAAATTGAGTTGATTGAGATAAATTTAAACTCATGGATTAAAAACAGTTTTTAATTCTTGTTCAAGTGTGTATGCAAATTCAGGTTTCAAAATTTTAATTTGCCTTTTATTTTCATTTTCTGCCAATTCATAATCATAGTATGTTTTACTTTCTTTTGTAACAGAAATAGTAATTTGATTACCATCTTTTAGTGTTACATTACTTGATGAGATTGAAACATTTGCATATGTATTAGCATCAACTTGGACTTTTTTCTCCAAATATTGGCCATTTTTTGCTGTTGTTCTTGTTTCAATTGAATAATAAGCTTGTGTATTTTGTTGTGCCCAAACTAATCCAGTTTGGCCAGCTGACACATTTGCATTAGCTGTATACTTATTATCAATGAATGATATCAATGTTCTATAGTCTAAAGGCCAATCAAATTGTGGGTCAATAATATCATTCATAGCCAAAACAATCCAATGACGCTCTGGAGAATCATACATCTTAGATGCTATTATTTCTGGTGTATCACTATCTTGAACATTATATTTTTCATAAATTGATGTGTTATCTTTAAAAGATTGCTCAAGAGAAAACCTTGATATGATATTAGTAATAACATCAAGACCATATGGTTTATTTTCTAAAGTATATACTGTTTTGGGAAATTTACTAAAATATTTTGCCATTTTATCCTCCCATTCCTGGTGCAGCTTCTGTTACTTTACCAGGATTCGTGTTTACAAACTTTTTATTAGAAGGTAACAGAGGACTACCTTTAACAAGATATTCTGTTTCTGTAAATGACAATCCTAAACGAATGGCAACCGGCATACCAGTTCCACCAAGAGTAGTTTCGGACCTCAATGAAGAAGCTGTTTTTTCATAAACTTCATAAGCAGCAAAACCACCTGGAGCATAATCAGTTTCTATAGATGTTAAAACACAAGTTGATATTTTTGGGATATTAATATTTTCTGATCCATTATATTGAAATGAAATATCAAACTCTGAAGGCGGATATAAAAATAAACCTCCACTATTTTGAACAAGTTCTGGTGCTTGATGAAACTTTAACAAATTTATTATATTTTGCACTTCTTCGGCTTCTTTTTCGCTTCTTGGAGTCATTAAAAAATCAAATCTAAAAGTTCTAAAATCAGGAGATGAATATAATATTTCCATCATTGGATTTTCAACTTGGCCACCTGTTCCAGCGGTAAACAAAACTTTTCCAACATTTCCAAATTGTTTAAGAAATTTATTAAATAAAAATGGAGCAGCATTAGTGAATTGATTAGAAGCATTAATTTTATTTCCATCATTTTTATAAGTCTCTATAACTGAAGATAATCCAGAAAGAGCTGCACTGGAAGCATCTAATCTAGAATAAGATTGTGAATGATTGAAATTTAAAGTGTCTGGCATATACAAAGCAATAGAATCTGTTATTCTACGAATTGTTCTTATTCCAATAGCAGGATCTAATTTTTCATTTAAATAAGTGTTTAAACCTTCCCTTTTTCTTATAATATCAGGAAGAATAAGGTCTATAGCGGTTTTAGCTGCAGCTACAGCATCAGAAACTCCAAATCTAGATTGCAATTCAGTTCTATTTGAATAGACTGAAGGAAGTGCTTTTAGTCCAGTTAAAGGATCAATTTGTTCTGTACCAGGAAAAGAAGTATTAATCTGTTCATTAATGTTTATAAGTATATAATGACCTTTATCAACCGAACCCAAATCACTTGGATATTTAAGTAATGATTTATCATACTTAGATGAAGATAAAGCGCTTATTCCAGAACGAGCTTCTGTACCAAAACTGATACCACCGCCTAAAAGATTAAAAAGTGCCATTGAAATTCCTATGAAAGATTGCTAGATATTTATATGACATTCGGTAACAAAACATACAAAGGAAGGTTTAAACCTAAGAATCCAAAGAAATACAATGGTGATGCCAACAACATCATCTATCGTTCTACATGGGAAGTGAGGGTTATGAAATGGTTGGATGAACATCCAAGTGTAATATGGTGGGCATCTGAAGAAATACACATACCATACAAGTCACCTTTGGACAACAAAATGCATCGTTATTTTCCAGATTTTATTACCAAAATGAAACAAAAAGACGGGTCTGTAATGACTTACATTATTGAAGTCAAACCATTTAACCAAACCAAACAACCAGTTCAGAAGAATAGAACCAAGAAGTATTTGCGTGAAACTGCGACTTATCTGGTCAATCAAGAGAAGTGGAAAGCAGCTGACATCTTTTGCCAAGAACATGGTTGGAAATTCATGATTATGACGGAAAAGGAATTAGGTATTTAATTGAAAGCGGACACCGATACTTATAAGAAAATCCATTATTTTGTAGGTAATTATGGAATGAATATTAGTGATATAAATAAACAATGGCATATTTAATAGAGAGAATCAAAGAACAATTAGGTAAATCGGGATATCAACCGAGAACTACTGCCGCAAGAGATTGGCTTAGGTCTAAGATACAAGACTTGAAACCTACACGCCAAACACTTCTAAGCGACAAGGAACGACTTAAAAATAGTACAATGATTGGTCGTATGTATTTCTATTTTTATGACCCCAAATTGAAAGATGAGTTGCCATATTACGATAGGTTCCCATTGGTTATACCAATAGAACGATACCAAGATGGTTTTTTAGGGTTGAATTTGCATTACATAAGCCCAAAGCAACGCATCAATCTTTTAGATGCATTAAGTGAGTATGCATCAAATTCAAATTATGATGAGACAACAAGACTTCGGTTAACATGGAGAAAATTGCAATCTGTGGGTGCAGCCTTCAAGGCAAAACCTTGCATTAAAAAATACCTCTTTAAACATGTTGATAGTAGATTTCTTGAAATAACGGCAGACGAATGGGATATTGCAGCACTATTACCATTTCAAGACTTTAGAGGCGCATCTGCAAATAAAGTATACAACGACTCTAGGAATAAAACTTAATGACTTTTTCTCCACAATTATTTTTATCTAATATCAAAGCAAAAGATGGTTTAGCTAGACCAGCTAGATTTGAAGTTATTCTTCCTATACCCACATATATTAATAATTTTATTTCAACATCAATAATTGACAAATTATTAGACTTACCAAATACAATACTTGCTGATGCAGCTGACCTTGCTAATCAAGCATTAGGTAAAAATGGACCGCAAAACGAACAATCAAAAACATCAAACGCTTCAATTAGCCGATTTCTTGCACTTCAATGTGAAGCTGCAGAATTGCCTGGTAAAACATTATTGACACAAGATGCTAAAGTTTATGGACCAGGTTTTAAAATTCCATATCAAACACAATATGGTGATATCAATTTAACTTTTCTTTGTACAAACGAATTTTATGAAAGAAAATTATTTGAGCGTTGGTTAGAAGCTATAATGCCTACCGATACAAATAATTTGAGATATCCAAAAGGAACAACAAGTAGATATTTGACTAATATAAAAATTATTCAGTATGATGATTTCATTAAAAGAATTTTTGCTGTTGAATTAATTGATGCTTTTCCAATTGCAATTGCACCACAATCATTAAGTTGGTCAGAAGATAATTTTCATAGATTAGCAGTATCATTTGCTTATCAAAAATATAGTGTAATTTATGAAGGAAGTTATGACCTTGTTGCAGCTGCAACCGATTATTTTGGTGCTAAGGGTGCTAGAATATTTGATAAAGCTGGACAACAAGTAAACAATAGTGTAGGGAATGTTTTGAATAGAATATTTTAATTTGATGGAGATAAAATATGTTACCGAAAATTGATGTGCCTGTTTTTAGTATTAATTTAATATCAAACGGCAAAGAAATTAAGTTTAGACCATTCACGGTCAAAGAAGAAAAATTGTTTTTAATGGCTAACGAAAGTCAAGAGTTTAAAACTATAATTGATACAACAAAACAGGTTTTGAATAATTGTATTATTTCAGATATTGATGTTGATAAGTTGCCTATATTTGATATTGAATATTTGTTTTTAAATATTCGTGCAAGGTCGGTAAGTGAGATTATTAATTTAAATTACAAATGTAATAATGATATCAAAAATGAAAAAGATGAAGATACACATAAATGTGGTCATGTTGTACAATTTGATTTAAATGTATTAGAAATTAAACCAAAGACCGATAAAAAACAAGAAACAAAAATTGAAATTACTGACAAACTTGGCATAGTTATGAAATATCCAAATTTCAATACTATAAAAAAATATGAAGGTAAAAATGAAACGGATGTAATTTTAAAATTAACAGCTGATTGTATAGATTACATTTATGATGGTGAGCAAATTTATTATGCTAAAGATACAACTGAAGAAGAGTTGATTGAATTTATTGAAGGTATGCAATCAAAAGATTTAGAGAAAATAAAAGAATTTTTTGATAATATTCCAAAAATATCAAAAAATTTAGATTTTAAATGCAACAAATGTGGATATGAAGAAAAAATTACAGTTGAAGGAATAGAAAGTTTTTTCGTTTAAGTTTTGGTTATGAAAACCTAGGGAATCTCTTTCAAACTAATTTTGCATTAATGCAACATCACAAATATAGTTTGACAGAACTTGAGAATATGATACCTTGGGAAAGAGAAGTTTATGTTGGTTTATTAATGAGATATCTTGAAGAAGAAAAAGAAAAAATGAAAACAAGAAAGTAAGAATAATGGCTAAACTAGCATCAATATTAGAGCAAGAGTATAAAACAAAAGGTATTTTTGGTGGTACCTCTTCAGCTCTCGGCAAAGCAGCATTGGAAAAACTAGATGTCAGAAATGCATTATTTGGCGGTAGTGGAGTAGGCTCTGTTATTGGCACTAAAGTATTTGGTAAAGGTTATTCTGCAACGAGAAATAGAGATACAGGAAAATCAACTTCACCTATTAGCGAAAACCTTTCATCTGCATCTTCTCCCATATTGCAGCAAATTAATGCTAATATGAAAATGACTGCAAAAAATTCAATGTCTTTACCAATGATGGCAAGAGATATGAATTTGACAAAATTGAATATTATGAAATTGGTAAAAGCATCAGGTGAAAAGCCCACTCATGGACATGATAGATTTTGGAAAAATTCAAAAGGAAGAGATGCTGCTTATAATAATACAATTGGTAAAATGATGGGTGGATCAGGAGTCGGAGCAGGAGGCGAAAGTTTAATTGGAGGTGGTTTAGGTGGCGCTAGCAACGGTTTAGAAAGTGTTGTTGGCGGAGCTGCAGGTGGAGCTGCTGGAGGTGCATTATCTGGATTAATAAGAACAGTTATAGGCATTGCAGCACCTGCAGCTATAATGTTTGCAGCAGGTAGAGGATTAGATTTTGGACTTGGAAAACAAGGAGTAGGTAAAGACGAAGAAGGAAAAGATTTATCAGTACCAGAATTATCTGATAAGGCTAATTTGGATAGAATGACACAATTGCAAAAAATGCAATCTAATGTTGCAAGAACAATTGAAAATATTGGAGATTACATTGCTCCAAATATGGCTAATCAAGCTCGTTCTGATAGATTTAAAAAAGAAAATGAATTTTTAAATACAAACCAAAAAGACCAAGAAGAAGCAGTAGCAAAAGAAAAAAGTCACTTAGATGACTATCTAAAAAATCAAGAGAAACTCAAACAACAACGAGAAGAAGCAGCAAAGAAATTTTCTGAAACGAAGTCACCATCACCAGTCGCATCTACACCAACAACATCAACAACGCCTATAACAACAGGTCCAGCAGGAGCAGCTTTTGGAATGTATCCTAAACCAGGAGGAAAAAGTCCTTTATTGGATATGATTGCACAAGGAGAATCTGCTGGTGCTGGTGGATATAATGCAATGAATCAAGGAACGCCAGGTGGCGGACCAGTTATAGGTTCTGGAGATTCACAAAAAATTATCAATAAAAAATTAACCGATATGACTGTCGGTGAAATAATGAATAGGGGTGCTCAACCAAATGATGATGCGAAAAAACGAATGGAGAATGGGTTAATTTTTGCAGCTGGTAGATATCAAATTATACCAAA
>Ga0114964_10000569_pt1 | contig 28460 bp, 17 predicted proteins | sample C_131016_MF_Meta_FD_92638 | JGI IMG/M metagenome (GOLD analysis project Ga0114964, IMG submission 92638) | Freshwater microbial communities from Lake Croche, Canada to study carbon cycling - C_131016_MF_MetaG | ecosystem: Environmental > Aquatic > Freshwater > Lake | place: Lake Croche, Canada...
ATTGAATGTAATTGGAACAGAATAAACATGGGAACATAATATCTTTTTTATTGTTTGTCTTATTATACTTGTTTCTTAAACACCGTTTCGTTGCTGTCGAGCCCTTTCATGAACATGAGCGGGTTGAGAAGTCCCAGGTCCTCGGAGAGCATCTTCGACCGCATCGCTATGCTCACGGCCCTCTGTGATCCGTCGTCGGGGATGTCCCTTCCCTTGAGTGCCTCGACGTGCCTCACGAGCTTAAGGTCCGCTTTGCGTACCCAGTCGGCTGCCTCTTCGTCGTTGATCCTCCCGGCTGACCATGTGTCCTTTATGATGCCGTAGTCTAGGTCGTGTTGCATGGATCCCGCGTCTACTTTGTTGGTGGGCCTTATGCCGAGTCGGATACGGCCGTGCACGTCGGTTCCGGGACCTGTGAAGTTGTGGCCGGGGTAGTGCATCGGGTTCTCCCCCGGTATCCTGTCTATCCATTTTCCGAATCTTGTATGCGGGCGGCTTCGTTGGGATCTCTGGGGTTGTGCTTGTCGTTTCCGTTGTTGTGTTGCTGCTCCTGGTCTCCTCATTTATTATTATTAGATGTCTTTTTGATTACCTGTTTTTTTTTTTGATAGTTGTATGATTCATATTACACACATTGTATCGAATCGTTCCCGTGTTTCCTTCCTCTCTCTACTTAAATTAGTTTCTCGGATGCGTGTACGTTGCTCGCTTTGATTTCCGGAGCATGGGCCATATGAAGTTCTTGTTGAGCTGTAGAATGGTGTCCATGTCTACGTTGCTTCTTTCGAGTACTCGCCGTGGGATTCCGAGTCGGCGTGATTCGTTCATCATGGTGAGCAGCAGACATGCGACCGTCGCTGTGTCTTCCATCAGGATGTACAGAGAAAACGTTTCCGTCCGTGTAAACTTGTGCGGATATGTCGCCATGTGACTTGGCCTGCGGCGCTCGGATGCGTATGTCCTGCTCCTGTCGAGCTCTGTCTTAATCACGTTGGCGTGTTTGTGGAAACGTCGAACGGCCCAGGACGGTTCTTTGATTAGCCTTTCGATGAGTTCGACTGGCATATCTTGTGCTGTGTTTGGTGGGAACATATACCTTGATGTATTCTCTGTTTGCATGCTGTAGTATAGCGCGCGTGCCATGTGGGTTGTGTTGCCTCTCGTTTTTCGCTTGTATAGGTTGATCCATGATAGGGGGTTGCGTGCTTCCATTGCTTTCGCGTAGGCTTCGTACATCCTTCCCGTCTTCCGGAGATAGCTGTAGATCCCCATATCGTACTCGTAGGATCGGACTGGCTTGTACTCGTACGGATCCCTCGGCATTTTATTATTTATATTTTTTTATCTATATATTATTTTACTTCTTCGAGTTTCTGTGCATTAGATATAGATGTATGTATACTTGCCTTGTGTTGTTATCTTTATTATTTTTGTTATCGTTTACCCTCCTTTAGCATAGTTCCTTTGACGGAATGGGTGTGTTTGTTGAAATGTTTAAAAGATCTACCATCACCCTGCACACGTCTCCGAGTAGTGCACTTCCGGTGATGTTGGTCAGTGAATTAGAGTACGCTGACGTTGTTGACTTGCTGTCCCCCCTGATCGTCATTCCGAGGTTTGCCACTATCAGCGAGATTATTGTTATTGTTGCTGCTATTGTCGACGCGATCTGTCGGCGGGTAAACCCGAACATCACGGTTGCTGTCGAGCCATCGTTGGACATCGGGTGGACAGTTGGGAGGGTATGACAGTGGCTGTGCTGTGTCTGATCCTCCTCCGTATGAAACGGATGTGACGACATCGGATTGTGGCTGTGTGAAATTGGATTGTCCGGGTGCATTGCTTCCGACTCCCCCTCCTCCATTTCGTCCTGCTTCGGAGGATAGTGTACTGATGTCCGTGGGGGGCTGGAAACTGCTGGCGTTGCTGACGGCCGACGGGGCGTAACTGGAGGCGTAGTCGGATCGTTGAGCATATTGTTGTGTAAAAGATTTACTATGGTTTCCTTTGCGCATCTCTCTTCTGTATCTATTTGTCTTTTCTGTTGTTTTTTTTTGGTTTTCACATTACTTTTATTTTTTCATTTATTTGCAATCATTTTAGCATTTTTGTCCATTACCTAACCTCCTTTTAAGCAATCTTTTTATCACGCTCTTCTGTTTCTGTTGTTGTTGTTGCTGGGTTGTTGTTGGTTGGTTCGTCGTCCCATAGCGTTTCGTCGTAGGGTGGAAACGTTTCGCTTCGAACTATAGGAGATGGGAGAATCACGACCGTGTCGTCGTGGAGAGAAGGCGGAGCATTGCTTTCGGTCCATCGCACTTCGTCTCCGTTCACGGCTCCCCACATATAGGTTGGTGAAGAAGCGTTATTATTATTATTGGCGAGCGTCACGAGTCGAGGAGGATAGCTCTTGCGTTGTATCCTGAACGCCCCCTTGACCCGTGGCGGATTTTCTGGTGCTTCGGGTGGCTCGAAGAGTGAGACGCTATTGGCTCGTTCTTCTCCGCTCATTTTTTATTATGTGTTCTTGATATATTTGTATCTGTTTTTTTTTGTTATAGTCAACTTTATATATATATATAATTGTATATACAATTTACACTTTGGGGGATGTTTGGTATTCTTGAAATCTTATTTATTATTATTAAACACTCTAGTGATGCCTACGCCTCTTGCCTGGAATTGGCGTCGGGTCCCTGTGTCGTAGTGCGTAGCTGCTGCTGCACTTTCGGCCGCGTCGTGCTGTAGATTCTGTGTACTTGGAGACACTGATACTGATCCGTCGCTTGGATCGTGACCGTTTTCCGTCGTGCCGTGGCCGCTTCAGCACTGGCATGGGTGTCAGCGACCGGCGTCCGTGGCGTCCGTACTGTGATTTCCCGTTGAAACGTCCGCTTGTTCTGGCCAGTGGGATTGCGTTTATTTCGAGCAATTGCTCTTCGGCGAGATCTTTTGCTTCTTTTTGACGATCGGTCAGTCCTCCAGCCCTTTCCTTGAGCTTGTATGCTTCAATCTTTGCTTGAAGTTGGCCCATTTTGAGTCTTCTCTCGGCATCACGACGTTTGTCTGATTTTTCATCGGCGTCGTTTTCCTTTCTTTTCTCTGCTTCGATGATGCTTTGGTCCTTGATGAGATTCTCGATGACTTTGGCTTGGGCTGCTCGTATGGCGACGACTTCTGGATCTTTCTCGTTTACTTTGACATCTAGAACTTCCTCGAGCGTGTTGTCGATCACACCCGTCAGTATGGATTGAAGTACAGGACTCATCATTACTTTCGTTCCTATGATACCAAACAGTGGCGCTGATTTTTCGAATATAGCCGAGTCAATGCCAGATGCAACCGTTCCCGCCCTATTGAGTGCATATGTGCCTGCTTTCCCTGCGTATTTTGATATCGTTGAGCCTGTGTCAGATGCGTATTTGGACAATCCTGTGGCTAGCCTCCCTCCGGAGTATTTGTTTGCACCGTAGGTTGCCAGTCCTGCCAGACCGAGTCCACCCGCGACTTTCAGTGCATTTAGACCACCTCCACCTGTCACCCAGTCCTTGGTTTTCTTTGCGTAAGATTTCACATTGTCCCAGAATCCGTCTGCCTTTGCCATCCTATGTCCTCTACGTCGTGATGTGTGTGTATTTCTCCGACCTCCGCTTCGGCTGCTGGATCGGCTCCGACCGCGCTTTGATTTTCGTCGATTGTTATCGTAGGATCCACCCGCGCTGGCATTTTCGGTTCGGAATTTGGCTGCTTGTTCTCGTTCCTCGTTCCATTTCCATGCTCCCTCGATGGCCGGTCCCGTCCAGTCACCCGTCGCTCGTTTGTGTCGTATGAGTTCAAGGTGTGGGAGTATTTGGTACATGTCGTTGTAGACGAGTGATTTGATCATGTTCTCGATACGTGATGGATCTTCTCGTGACTTATAGAGCCCGTTCCTAATTCGGTGTGCGATGCCTTCAATGTATTTATCTAGGCCCTTTCGTCGATCGGACATGTTTGACCGACCAATATCTGACTTCAGCTCGATGTAGTGCCATACGTTCATAAGCATTGTGTTGTAGGGGCTGGCATCCGCAATGCCCAGTGCCCAATGTGGTATGTCGTTCTTCAGTGGCTCTATGAACTGTTTCCACATTTGTTCCACCACTTGTTTTATTTGTTCTGGACTCGCCTTGAAGTAGTCTGCGTTGCTCTGGATCTCAAAGTTGTATGTTTCCCATGCGTACTGCCTTGCGATTTCCTTCTTCATTAGTCGTAGAATGATGTATCCGAGTTGTTTGTCCGGATCCTTTGTTGCCATTTCTAGTGCCTTCTTTACAAGCTTCCGTTGGTGTTCGACCGGTGGAGTGCTGTCTGGGTCGTCATCTTTAGCTCGTAGGTCGTCGTAGTCGTTTTCAGCCATGTCAAACGTGTACGTCATGAAGGATGAGTTGATGTTTGGGTCTAGCAGACGCATGATGTCGGGATCTTTTGCTTTGAGCATGGCGTCAAGTTGGGTTGCGAACTCTTTGTGTGTGTCGCTGTCTTCACTTTGTTGACTCTTCGTTGATTTGCTTTTCATGATGTAGTCGACTGCTGCGTCGATTGGATTTCCGATGAGGGGATCGAACACGGAGTTGAATGTTTTCACATAGGCGTTCCATGTGCCCTTGATACCGTCCCCGATTTTTGAAAAGATACCGTCGGACCGAGCCCTTGCACTCCGTTGGCTATTACTCCGTGGTGTCGTTGACCGTCCCCGTGTTCTCGAACGTGAACGCGATGATTTTCTGGACTTATGAAATCGACCGCCTGCTTGTGCTCCGGTGCGAGCAGCGACGATTGCGTCGAATGCTGGTGCTCCGATGCGAGCAGCGATGATTGCGTCGTATGGATCTGGACCGTATTTTTTTACCGCCTCCTTCATCATGGCTTCTTCGCCTTGTCCTTTGTATAGATTGTGAAGTTCCTCGTCTTGTTCTATTTTCTTGGACCATTCCCTCCTCGCTCTAGCTTCTTCTCCCGCTTGTGCGTGCCTTTTTTCGGCTGCCGTGGGAAGGCGTTTAATTGTGCGCTGTATATCGTATATGGCTTGTTCGAACACTTCATCGGATTTATACCACCAGTCTGATATGGAGTTATAGTGTGCGTAGTCAGGGCCCGTCTTTCCTTGGAATATATGCTTTTCACGGAATACGGGTGTTGTAAGATATTTATGTTTTCTGTCCTCAACGAGATTTATATATGCATTTTTCGCACGTTCTAAATCTTCTGGCACGTACCGCGTCGTGCCATGGAAGTATTTATCCCAGTATTTACCCGCCTCCTTCTTTGTGTCTGGTTGTTTGAATATGGTGCCCACTCCGAAGCTCTTCCAGAATGCATCTGCATGCGTTGTTTCGTGTTCGTGCCTGTCAAATTTTCCACTTACACCCGCCGTTGGATTTCCGTGGCCCATGTATTGCATGTCCGTGAGTTGTGGAGAGGAGGATGGAAAAGATGGAAGCGCTTTACCGATGAGGTTACCCGTCATGGCGCCGATTCCGGCTGCTGCCACCGATTTGAGTCCGAGTTTTACCCAATCTGGTACAGATGCGTTTTTCACAAAATTTTTAACGTCGTCGAAGAAACCACCGGCTTGTGGATGACTCTCGGATCGTCGGTTTATAACTTCTGTTTTGACTAGAACTCTCTTCTCGATATCATGTAGTTCATCTGCAAGGAATTTGCGAAGACCTGCGTCATCTAGTGATTCGACGTCTTTCTCCCATGAGATTTTTTTTGCCCCCATGTCACGTGCTATCATATCTCCTATTGCGTACAATTTTTTGACTTCTGTTGCCGATGCGGCGGAAAGTTTGATTAGTTTGCCAGTGAGTAACTTTGCCAACGAAAGGCCGCTTGTTACAGTTACGAACGGAAGTGTGGCGGAGTAGTCTGGTATTCCTGCAAACCTACACAACAACTCCGTTGCATTTTCGACGGAGTCAATTGTTTTGTTGAGTTCATCCAGCAGTGCATATGTAAATTTGAGTCCGCTTGTCAGTGTCGTGTCACCGGGTGTATAATCTAATTCAAATGCGCTGCGAACATGGTTGACAGCCCGACTAACCATTGCATCAGCTACTATATGAATAGGGTCGTCTTTGGTGTCACCTAAACTGATATCAATTTCTGCCTCTTCGTCACCTTCTGGTACAACTCGTGGTGTTGTGCCGTAAACAGGCGGGCGTGTGCGCTTGTATGCTCTGTATCCGGATATTCCAATAATGGTACCGACACCCAGTGCGAGTGCTGCCTTCTTGAATATAGACCTCCATTTGTTGCTGTTGACTTGCTTGGGTGGTGGTAATGCCACGATATCGAATACTTCTGGTTCGGTCTTGCTTGGTTCTGTCGATGTGACGACGGGCTCGATGGGTTTTTCGGCTTGTTCTACCAGTACTTCGGTTGGAATGAGACCGAGCGACATGGGAACGGATTTAACTGTATCAACAATTTCTTCCGGCGGTTGTGGCACTGGTACTTCATGGAGCGGACTTGGGTCAGTTGGTGGTGGCTGTATAGTTGGAATTACGTTGTTTGTAACCGATGTAATGACTGGTTCCATTTTTTCCGTTAGAGATGACAACTTTTCTTTTTGCTGGTTGGTTGTATATTGTCTACGACGTGCAGTTGATGCACTACGTGACCGTGTGGATGTAGATCGTGGAGTTGTGGACCTTCCGCGTCGTCGTGTATTTGCTGCTGGTGACTTGCTTTTTTTTGTGTGACGTTTTTTGTCAAAACGAGCGCCGGATAGTGCAGGTGTGCCTGATGAAGGCATTGAAGTCGATCGTGCTCTGTTCAAATGTGCTATATTAGTCGATACTATGTCCTGCATTACTGTGTTGTCGATTCGATGTTTTGTATCGTTGTCCTGCACTCTCTGATGTGCTCGTGTTTCCTCTGTTTTGCATTTTTTGTCCAATACCTTGATTGCATCTTCGGTTTCCTTCTCCATTTCCTTCACTGTTCGCTTGATGTTCTCTTCCCAGTCAGGATATAGCCCCAAAGCTTCTTTATTGTATTCTGTCATGTCCGATGTAGTCGCGGTGCCAGATCTTAGTGCTTCATTTATTTTTTTCGTCCGAGCTAGATAATCGTATGAAAGGCCAGTCATGTCGTTGATTACTTTGGAACATAGTGTTTTCAGATGTATAATTCGTCCTTGGTACCGTTCCATGTCTGGTTCTAACGTATCGAATGCTGCTAGGTCTGATATGATAACAGTACGCATTAATGTCATCGAGTAGTAATTTTCAAATATGTCCTTCATTATTTCATTTGTCATTTCGCCTTTCTCACTGCGTCGCTGTAGTGCTCGTAGTTGGGCTATCTCGTTTTCGTAAGTTTTTAGATCCTTGTCGAGAGTGTCGATGGTCGACTTGATATCATCGGAACTTATGTGCACCATACTAATTCCTTTCATGATTTGTTCGTGGTATCCTAATGATGTTTTTAAAATGTCGGCTTTTATCCTAAATGGTATTTCCGCAATCGTGTTGGCTACCTCTGCTGCTACTTCTTGTGACTTGTATTGTAGTGCCTCGGTTTTATCCAGCATATAGTCACGAAGCCGGCGTTTAGCTGTATCCATTTCTTCTGGTATGGCTGTTATCTGTTTTCGCTCATTTTCCATTTCCTTGGATATAGTGTGGATTGTACTTTCAAACGATTGTTCATTCGCGAGAAACTCGTTGAAGGTTTGTATTCGATTGTCTATCTCGTACTGTTTGATGTCCATAGAATTGACTTCGAAATCAACGGTCGGGTTTGTTAGACCGGATTGATCTTCCTTCGAAGCCATTCCAATGTGCATGTCCACTAATCGTTTTCCAATTTGGTTCGCTTCCTTTACTTGTGATATGACAAATCGCGCCTGCGCCTTTTCTAATACACGAACTATATCTTTCATTTCTTTGGTTGTCCGTTTGGTGGCTTCGACAGCGTCGTCCAGGCGGTTACCAACAAAGTAGTCTTCTTCCGTAGACATTGGCATACCAATCGTGTGTTTTAGTTTATCGAGCCTACTTCTTGGAACTGTTATTGGCCTATAAATACCATCCACAGTATCTCCTCTTAACTTGGTTAATTCCAGATCTGGTGCACCGCGGTATCGGTTGGCTGTTTTGTTTGCAACTGCTGTGGCTACACCGACAGCGATTCCGCCCACCAATATACGTTTCCAGTTACGCTTTAGCCAGCCACCCCATCCCTCCTTCGTTGCAACCTTGACACTGTTGTTAACTGCTTCTTGTTGTATGGCATCTTGAACGATTACGGGAGGAGTTTCTGGTACGACGGTAGGTTCGGAAACCGCGGTAGATACGGCGGTTGTAGTTCCATCCTCGACTTTCTGATCCACGACACTCGACTCCGTTGGTAACGTACTGACCGCACTGACCACATCGTCTGTATTGGGATGGTTTTCTTCGACGGCTTCATGGGGTACATCAACGACGGCTTCCGGTTGGACGAGAGATTGTAGTGATTTTTGTTCGGTTGTACGTGGTGCGGCTGTTCTTCCTTGTCTGCTATTCGTCCTCCTTGACTTGCTTCGATTCTGTCCCTTGGGATGTTTTCGATGACGAGACGAACTTGTAGACTGTGTACGTTTTTTTTTCTGGTAATTAAATTTGCTAGCTGCCGCTGCCATTTTGGTATGATGTATTTTCGTATTTACTTCCATGGCATTTACCACCTTTTGGAATATGGGTGTTTTCACTAATGCGTCGATCATCCGGTCTTTTAAGACTGCCACGTGGTCGCGTTCTTTGCGTATAGACGGGTCTGCTTTCATTCCTCGGTCGTACACCTCCAGCTTGCACAGTAAGTTATGTAGTTTAGAAACTTCCGTTTTTACCGCATTGGACCCGTAATACATGAGGCCATGTAACAGATTTGCAGACATTTCGTCCTGGGGTTCCATTCGGAACTGTAATAGCACGCGATGCTCAGGAGCCGTTGGTGTCCCGAACCTTCCTGCAGACCCTGCTGTTTTCCCGCTAAACTCCAGGCTTGTAGGACGTAAATCCCACTGTCCTACAGGTGGAATTGATGTACCCTTTGGTCTACCTTGTTTCTTACTTCCGCTTCTGTTTTGTTCTTTCCTGTCTTTTTTATTCTCCTTAGCTGTCTTTACTTCTTTAGGTGGTTTCGCTTCCGGACTTTCTCCTGCTTCTGACATGGAACTATAGTCATTCATCGGGATGACGGGTCCTCTGGGTCCCATGTCTGTCATTTCTACCAGAGGTTCAATTTCTACCAGTTCTTCTGGAATTATATCCTCAGGTTTACGAAGATACTTGGTTATACTGCTCGAATGCCGTTTTAGTGTGTCCACATTTCTAGCACCAGCGATTCCGACAGCGGCAACACCCCCTCCGATGAGGGCAGGAAGGAGATATTTTTTGTATCGGTTCCAGAACGACTTCTTTTCGGGCACTTTGGCTACGGAACTTTCCACTGCCGACGAAGACGGATCGGTCTTTCCTTCTCCAATGTAATTCCCATATCGCTCCAGCAGCGACTTGTCCGTGTCCACTGCCGACAGTGAGGGTTGTTGCGATGCCTCTAGATGTGGTACACCTTCTTCCACGTGTACCTTGTCGGTGATGCTCTTGTCCATCATATCCGACGGCATGGGAAGTTTCGACACGTCAATGGAGGGAAGCACGAGGTCGGGAACCTCGCTGTTCTTCGCCGTCGTCACGTATGTCTTTTCCGTTCCGCCATCCGTGGTGGTGACAAAGGAAGACGACTCACCGTCACTGTAGTGTTTTGGATTATCATCAATTCCCATCTTGCGACGCTTGGCCTGACGCTGCCTCAGAACACGTCGCGGTGACCGATTCCGTATCGACGAAGACGAGGATCGGTTCCTCCTATGGTGTCGTGGAGACGAATGGGATGACTTTTTGCTCTTCTTGTTACGGGAAGAAGATGACGATTTCTTATTTTTTTTGCTGCCGTGGCTCCCTGCGGACGAATAGTGGCGCGTCTTTCGCCTTCGGTCTGGAGATTGCGACACTGAACGATGTTTGTCGTACAGTGCAATAATCGTCTTGGTTGGGATAATATCAAGTTCATCGCGGTGTCGACTATGACCACTCCTACTACGACGCGATGATGAGGAACGAGAATGGTGGCGGCGAGAAGACGAGTGTTGTTGCCTAAACCTCCCTCCTGCCTTGGCCGGCACACCCTTGAAATCGTCCGGAAGCGGTTTCGTAATGTCCACGGTGGAATTCACAGTACTGGGACGAAGTGTCCGTGTCGCGGGTGGAATTTGATACGCCGTACGCGCCTTTTTGCGTGCGTTGTGTCGACTTCCACTTCCCTCCCGCCGAGGGCTGCGACGATCCTGTGATCGGTTGTTGCGTACCATAGATCGAGACGGTGACTCTTGCTGTGGATACCTGTCATCAGATCTGTCTCTCTGTCGATCCTCATCATCGGGTTGTGGTTCTGGTGGTGGTGGTGGACGCGGTCCAATTCGCGGATGTGCTCCTCCAATGTACCCTTTATGCGGTTTCGGAACGGGAAGCTTCTTCCGCTCCCTGGCCACTCCAACATTGTGAACAAAGCCATCTGGTGGACGACCTGTTCCTTTGTAGCCACTGCGTTTGTAGCCACCCCTTCCATCAGGCACTTGTGTCTTGTATCGTGCCGGTTGTCGGAGTGATTTTGGAAGTGGGGCATTGGTAACGGGATCAATGTCGACCTCTCGCATCGACGACCGCCGGAGCAAATCCCTGTCCTTTTTCGGAAACGGAACACCGCGACGGTCATTGTTATCGAAGATGGCATCGTGATCCCAATCGAGAACCTGTCGTTGCTGTGGCAAGTCGTTTTCTATTTTTTTGGGACGACCTTCGTGCTGTCCCAGTCCATAGTATTGCCATGCATATCCTCCTAACATATACGCACCCGTCACCGTCGATGCAATCAAGATAGGAGTCCCGGAATCTGCGTACCGGAGTCCGCCTTCCGCCTGCACCATGCTATACGCGTTGGGAGCCAACGACAAGAGGTAGTGTTTACCTTGGAATTTTTTAGAACGCAGTACTTCTTCCAACGGTTCGTCCATGTTGCTAACGTGGGGAATCACGAGCGGATAATTGGTTGCGATCGCCCATGCACATTTATAGGACAGCATGTCGACTTCCTCTACAATATCCGTTCCTTTTGCAATCTTCACCAGTTGTGTCGTGCCGTACCAATTTTGTTTTGCTGCATCGTCGCCCATGTGCGGGATTTTAGTCACACCGGAGAGACGATTAAACTGTGGAGCATACTGCGGAGCCACCGCCCCTTGCACCACATCGCGTGCCTCTGCATCGTTGGCGGCGTTCATCGGAATGGCCTGATTTGCGCCCATCTTTAGCTGACGTCGGGTGGACATGTCCGGAACAAGTCTACGAACAAATCCAGTATAACAGACACGTGGCATATTCAAAAACGCGGCAATGGCACCCATACCGAGCGAAGCACCTCCCAACTGATAGTAAGTACCCACTCGTCCATACATAAAATCAGCACCCAATGTGGCCGGATTTCCATCACCTGGTATGAATCCATTACTTTTCATTTTGTTGAATGCAACCACGTCATAATGTGCGTCATTCGATATGACGTCCGCTGGCATGATCCAGATATAAGATCCAGTCAGTGGTTTGCATAGATTGATGGCAGACACAAGTGACTTTTTGGTGTCCATGTCGCCCAACAACGCTACGTCAATATATACGAATGCACCAGGCTCCCATTCAGCCGCAAATTCTTGGAATCGGCCTACGTGGAGTATCGATGCATCACTCGGTTGAAAGGATGCATATCCAATGAAATAGGGGCGTACCGATGCCTCTTTATTCGGACCATCCAACATGACGGCAGGGAACATCCCACAACCGGCAAACCCGTTGTTCCCGTTGGTTTCCCACCGCGTTCCACTATACCCACGATCCAAGGCATCGTCATAATCGACGCCTGTACCATCTGGCTTCGGATGTGCGTATTTATAAAAAGACAACGGGTCCGGAAATGCGTCGGCAGAAAGTCTGCCTTCCACATGATGGCTCATGGCTTCACGCATGTCAAACGTTTCATAGAAGATGGTCGACACGTTATTGTCGTCGTCATGTCGTCGCATGGTTGTTACACCGGGTGCAGTAATCATAGGCCTGTTTCCAATAGCAGCCGCATGGTACTGTTGTCCCGTCTGCATGGGTCCGCGTTGGTAATTGTTGGTGCCGTTGGTTGGCGGTGCGTGGGTTGATGCAGACTGTAACAGTTGTCGGCTAACATCATCTGGATGAACCACACCTCCCGGGGTATACGCCAGCTGCTGTGTGCTGTCGAATTCTCCGTCAGCTCCGAAGAGCTTTTCTATGACAGGTACAATCGCACCACCCAGCAAAGACGCGGCAATAGCGGCCATTTTGTTTTTAAATTTATTAGGATTAGATAATAAACCTCTCTGCTCTAAGAAACCAGATTCTATACAACATGTGTATTTCCATCGAATTATATTATATACTATCCATGTATGTGGGGGTGGTTTGCACAAAACAATACACATATTCAGTAAAACAAAAAGTGAATCTCTACCTGAATATATGAAGAATAACACACACACAGTAGTAAAAAACAATAAATAAAGATAGAGAGAGGGAGTCAACCGAACTAAACAACACATAAAGAAAACACGTGCTCGTTCTGACACAACCACCGTAAAAACAATTTCCACCTTTGTCTGAATATATAATAACTATATGAATATGAATGAAAAGCAGTTTAATGTAAAATCACACCACACACCTTACACATTTAACGCCGCAACGAAGTACGACGGGACGCCACGGAGCCCTTGATGAAACGACCCTTCGCATTCCGGCGACGAGCCGACGAGCTAGACCGATTGCTTCGCTTGGACGAATGGCTTCGGTTGCTACGCTTGCTTCCATGACTGCGCTTACTGCCATGGCTACCGGCACTGCTTGCCCTGGAAGAGTGACTGCGGTTGCTTCGTTTGCTGCTGTGGCTACGATTACTACGTTTGCTCCCACGACTAGACAAGGATCGAAGGGATGCAACCGAACCGGATCGCTTGTGGCTCTTACGTGACTTCTTTCGCGTACTGCTTCCAGCCACACTGCCACCCGACTTCTTGCGCTTGGCACCACCAGCCCGACGTCCATTGAATTTTCGAGCAGCGCCATACATGGATCGATTATCAGCACCGAATTGTCCAGCCGCGTTTGAAGTACCGAATTGTCCAGCCGTAAGTCCCAGTTTATGTGCAATCCCTCCTGCAATGGGTCCCGCAATCGGACCCACCATGGCACCGAGAAGTGGCATTGCAATCGACTCAAATAATCCAGCTCCACGTGCAATACCCGACAACTTCGGTTGGTGCCACTGCATAATGAGTTCGGAAGACAATGTTGGGAATACGGCTCGCATAAAATCGTCATAGGCATCGCCCGTCCAAATGCGCCTGAATGGAGAATCGCCATTGTACAACTCCGAAATGAATGTAATGGCATTCAGATTATGCGCCGTATCGGAGTACATCGCAGCGGACTGAACAAACGGTGCGATGCTTCCCTCGGGAATACACTGTGCATTGATGACACCGTCGAGCTTGATCTGCTGCTGATTGCCCATTCCGTCCCACCGAAGCACACGACTGGGCCCAAGCTCGCCCTGGTTGTACAGCGACCGAGCAGCCACCATGATCTTTGTCTTCTGTGCAGTTAGTGCAAATCCTGCATTCGCTGGAACAACCGACGAACTATTCCATGCCTGCAACGAAATGAACGTACCTAAGTACATGCCAGTGGTTTGCAGAGACTGCTGAAACATGCGTGGGTTGGATTCACCGTCAATTGGCTGATAAGTGCCAACGTAGTTACTTGAAACCCTCATACAAAAAAAGTGCTTCTCTTCCGTAAATACTTGATACGAACAGCCGTAGGCAGTGTCCTTATTACCCGTATTGGATGTGCAAGTAACAAAGACGTGCGTAAAATACAGCCTCATGGTTAGAATGCACCCGGCACCAATATCACCGTTCGGCTGTTGGACTTCAGTGTGAAACTTAATGTCCAATACACCCCACGGATTGATAGGTCCCGGATTAATCTGAACAACACCCCCACTGGTCGTAAAAGCGGGATCTGTAACGGTTGTACCCCATGGACTTACCCATGCTTCGAAACATGCCGCACCTGCTACGGATGAGCTATTTGCAATAGAAGACGGAGCCCAAACAGAAGACGGGTAGGTTGTCCATCCGGCACTACGCTGGTCGACTTCGTCCATATTCGGTGGCATGAAAAACGGTTGAATGTCGGACCCAACCAATGCGACAATGCCTTTCGATGCAAGCACTTCCTTTACGCCGTCCTTGTTCGTTACCGCTGATTGTACCAGGTCAGTCGGATCGTAACAGTTCATCGGCGCTCCGTTACTTTCTACGGTTTGTACGACATCACGAATGTCCGAATAGGACCCACCCGAAAAGAACCCATTCAGTGCAGTCATACCAATCGGTACCGTATCACAGATCATACGAACGTCGCCAGAGTACACACGGACCTGTGAGAACGACTGACTCAAGTCTGGTGAGATGCGAATGATGTCATTCGTAATGTTTCCGTTGTAGGGTACGGCAAGAGGTGAGGTATATGTTAGTGTCAGAGGATTTGTACTATAGTGCTGATCCGTGGTACGTTCTCCGAATACATGCGGAAGGGTCCAGAATCCGCGTGCCAAAACACTTCGAGCACCAGTAAGATCCATGTCACTCTTGACCCATGCGCCAGCTGGAACGACACCAAAACGAGCAATGGACCCAGCTCCCCGATTCGGATGCCATAGAACAACGCCAGTCGATGTCGGGATCTTTTCCGTGGTCAGTGGCGTCAATACGGCAGGCGATCCAGACGGAAGTCCAGCCGTGATACCTGTATCGTCCACTGTAAACGTGCCCGTGATATCCAATTTCTTGGTAAAGGACGTCTGTGCATAATAGCTTGGCGGACCGGTCTTGAAGACACGCGGAGCAATGGTCGACTTTGCCAAATCTAAGGCACTGCCGTACACGCTTTGCTGCACGTCGTCACCTACCATTTTTTGTAAATAAAAATTAACTATATATTCTAGATTGTAAATAAGTTATTTGTAAAATAACCAAAAATATACACAAACACAATATTACTACTATAATAATAATAACACTCTAAGGCTTTGTTCATTGTTTGGAACGCCGCCGCATATCGATTTCAGCATACTTCTCTAGGGTTTTATCAAGTTCCTGTAACCGTCCAGCTACATCCGACTGTGCCGGAATCTTTGGGTTGTATTTTCCACGAAACACAGACCTCGGAGACGGCGGACTTGCATCGTCTTCATCCTGTCGACCACGCTTCACGGACTTCATGGACATCGTATCTGCCGACTGTTGCTTTAACATCAACGGTTGATGTGAATTATTAACCTCTATCATACCCTCATACTCGTGTGGTACAATACCCGCAGCGATAGCAGCTGATATCAGACGAGGTGACGCAAATGATCGCAGTTTTTTCTCATCAAAGCATGTAAGGTCGTGCTTCACAAAATCAGCAAGTTCGTCAGATTCCCATATACGCTTGAATGGTGACTCGTCGGAATTGTACGCAAAAGACATGAAGGACATGGCATTCAGATTGGTGCATACCCTGGACATGTTTCCGGCTGATTGTACAAATGGAATTGTCGTGATACCGGGAACACATTCAGCAAAAAACGTACCGTCCACTCGAAGTGTCTGTCCAGCACTCAAACCTTCGTACCGAATGACCCTGGCTGGTCCATATTCATCGACGTCACGATTACTGACAGATTGGAGTAACACGCATGGTGGAAACGTTCCCGTATCCATGTAATGGACAAGATAGGCGTCAATTCGAGACATGTTACGTGAAATCACCTTGATGTGAGAACCAAGATACATACCGCCACATCCAACGGAACCGTACGGAAATCCAGCAAATGTAGCAGGGGCGTAACCAGCTGTCTGATTGAATGCACCCGACATGTATTGTTTCGGATGTCCACGGGCCGTAGCAGGTAGCTTGTTTTGTACGGACGCATCACATCCGGCAATTGCAGGAAGCATAATGCATATCTCGGATGCTTGTTGATAATAAATAGCACCGTCGGAACTCACGGTAGCGTATAAATGTGTAAATTCCGCTGTTACCGTTTCCAACATAGCCGTCGTCATAACAGCGTTCAACCTAAATGTAATCTGAACTTCAATGTCGAAACAGCCACCCACCGGATTCACACTGTTAAGCCAATTGATGTTTTGTACAGCAATTGGCATGCTTGCGCCTCCCATACGATAATAACTGGTACTTGTATCTTGAACATTCCACGGAGAAACCCATCCAACCCAATGCACGTAAGACGCACCCGATACCATATTAGACGGAGATGCAATCGTGACGTTCAATGGAAACGGACTGCTTATCTGCCCATTGTAGTTGAATGAATTCTGGTACGAACACGACTGTAACGTCGGTTTGATATCAGGTCCGACCACACATGTAATACCCCGTGCAAGACTTACGTCTTTGAGCGCATCCTTAAGTGTGCACCCAGCTTGTGCAATACTGCTTGCTGTGAATGCGCCACCCGTCACCACGTTAGTCGATGCATTGACAGAACCAAGGAGAACGTCCCGTAAATCACTAATTGCCGCACCATGGAGTGTACCGTTGAGCGTCGTGGCTGAAATGGTAACGGTATCACTTGAAACCTTTAGTTTTCCAGAATAGATTCGGCCAGATGTCAGTGTCATGGTATCACCCATGGGAGGAGAAAATGTAATGATGTCACTTGAAACGAGACCATTGTACGGGATAGCTAAAGAAGTAACAAATGTCAATTTCCAGGCCAGTGGATCGACATACGTAGTGAATGTGGTACCATCCATTGCCCATGGTTTATAGGTGCAATGGGAGTCTGTAGACACGGTTCCTGCTGGAACAATTCCCATCCGATAGCACGAATCTAATCCACGCGATGGAAGCCAGACGATGACACCACTCGTGTTTGGAACTTGTTCAGAACCAACGGTAAGGGTGCCACCACACACGAAGTTCCCAATCGCGTCAATTCGTTTACTGAATGTTGGCTGCGAACAGTACGATGGAGGAAGTGTATTATACCGAATCGGATCCAACGAAGACTTCAACAAATCGAGCGACGATGTATTTCCACTCGATGTCATTTTTTCTAAATTTAGAATATAATTGTAACCTATAAAAAAGGACACAAGCATGCAAAACAAGACCAATATTAGATCATAACCAACAAAAAAAATATTTAAAATATGGTATAAAAAGCACTATCAACGTTTATGCATAGCTGTCATTTGAATGTCTAACTGCTTCCATCGATTCGACACCGTACCAGTAGGATTATTACCAGTAACCACAGGACGTTGCCGTTTTTTCGCCTGTCTACGCGTCGAATCCTTAATCCACCGCTCCAGCATGGACACAGAAATGTTTAAATGTGATTCCGTGTAAGCACGATATTCTTTGCACGTCCAGACTCGCTTCAACTCCGTTTCGTCTGACCGGTATATAATAGACAACATACTCAGTGGAAACGTGGTTCGAACCGTTCGTGTCGTTGCTGCCAATACCGAAGACACCATTCCACGTGGAATACCTTGTACATGACCGACACCCGACACACAAACAGTCTGCCCTTCCGAGAGACCTTCCCATTTCACAACACGACACGGCCCAAGTTCACCAGGCACCAACATGTTACGTGCACGAACAAGATACGACAAATTCTTAATTCCACGTAACGTACCATTGGTGGCCGTTCCATACAAATGCTCGTACCACAACACAACCTGTGTTCCAATATACATTCCTGTAGTTGGCAACGACATGGACTTACCAGAAGATGTAGCAGGACTCGGTATGTTTATAGTGTAAAGTGTGGCATCTGTGATATTGGAATATGCATCAATCAATGGAGTAACCGTAGCATCACACTCCGTGCAATAGTAGTTAATAACACCATTCTCATTACAGGTAGCGAACGTGTGTACGTATTCAGCCATAAACCTCCACAGGTTGGTAGCTCCTGGAGTAGAAACGGTGATATCAGGAGTAAATGATATCGTCACATCCAGCACTCCACATGGATTCATCCCACCTGCAAAGTTGATTTGTTGACACTTAGAAACATAAGTACTTCCAGGTCCAGGCTTCAATATACTATTCCACGGAGTGATCCACGCACTATGAACAATTTCAGCATCTACAGCAGCACCCATTGTCCGAGACTGTCCTGTCATATAACCAGTTCCAGCAAATCGCTGTTCAACACCGTACATAGAACACACAGAATCAAAGTCAGAATAACACAACTCAGGGGAGATATCAGACCCAAGGATACACGTAACACCGTCCGATGCGGATGATCGCACAACCAAATCCTTTTTTGACACAGATCGATCTACGATATCTTCGACTGACAAGGCTTGATACGTACGCGACCCCCCCACGTTATGCTCTACTTGAAATACGTTGCGAATATCATCGAACGAACCAGCCGTCAGAAGTCCCCCTAACGCGACAGTTCCCGTGGTTTGCGACTCAAATTTTACATCTAGGCGTGCATCCACCAATCGACACATGGACATATTATCTGGAATGTTCGGGCTGATGGTAACATACCGAGATGTCTGCTCATGGGAAGCACCGTTCAAATGTATAATATTATCTCCCATCTTAGAAACGTACGGTATTGGTGTCTCTGCCCAGGTAAGTGTTTGAGAACCTGCTACTGAAAGTCCCACAGGTTGTATCACCAATCCATCAACAACACCGCGGACCGCAACTGTTCCGCCCGGAACAGTCCCAAACACATATATAGAGTCCATTCCGCGATTTGGAAACCATAACAAGCAACCGTCCGTGGTCTTGATTGGTACATAAGACGGATAAGCGATATCACCGGCAGTCGGGTTCCGAACTGTCCAGACACCACTGTAGTCTATTTTCTGGACAATCGTATCCGCTGTATGCTGCAACAGCGGCACCGTGACCGTGTCGTGCTCGTATGGATCAAGCGTAGAGTGTACGTACTCTGTGTTTTCTGACATTTCTCTATAATAATAGTAACCTATTTTCAATGATTCAAATACACAATTTCAATCAACCCCAAAAAGTCAACCTTCTTATCATATATAAATATTCATAAAAGCAGTCACACACATATACACCCTATAACCTACGCAGATCGCGCGAATGGTAACTCACTGGCGGACTGGACGACAGGCAAATTAAAAATTGGACTCATGTACGGACCCGGTGGTGGAGGAGGCGATGGTGATAAGATGGGAGGTGGTGGTGGTTGGTTTAACGAAAGAGTGGGAGGGGAAGAATTAGGTGTCAAATCAGTGATGATCCGCTGACACAACGCGATAAAGGCCGCCTCTTGCTCCCGATAGATCCGTGTTGCTTCGTCAAGTTCTTCCTTTGACAACTTTCGGTCTGCTGAATCCAGTCCATGTGTCGTCTGCGCAGTCATGGTGGTAATGTGTTGTACCTGTACGAATCACATCCCTTACAAAAAAAACAATAATAATTATGTTATATTATACTACCACTTGTGTTATAATGACAGACAACAAAAATAAATCGAATCATATAAAAAGCAGTAGTGTTGTTTTTCTTTCTCGGATTAAAAGTTCTTCCACGAAGCGATTTTCTCCTCCGTCGACATGACAGATTTCATCCCATGGCTCAGGAACTCGGCGGCTGCAAACATACGATGCTTGCACAACTCATCCACCAACCGCATGCGTTCCAGCGTTCGAATGGAGATCCCTTCTGGATGTCCCGGATGTGTCTTTTTCCACTCTGACAAAACCTCGTCCCAGTTCGGAACCGATGGATCGTAGTTACGGATGACCTCTGGGTTTGTCTTTGCAATGTTCACGCTCACCGAATCCCATCGGCTGAGTACATATTCCGCGTCGGAGTCCCTCGACATGTTGTACGCGGCATAGGAAGCACGTTTGGCAAGTGGCATTGCCATGAACCCAGCCTTGATGGCTTCCGGATACGCATGGATTGGATGCAGAGACATTTGCGTAGTTTGTTTTTTCCACTCACTGTTTTGCCATATAGATTTATATATAATTTAAACACATCGAACTGTAACCCCATTTCCATCATCTTTCCATCACATATATTATTCAGCAATCGCTACCGATGTAGATGGTTCTTCCGATTCCGATGGTGTTGGCTGTAACAATGCTTCGGTCGAGATGGACACCATTTCGTCAGACGGTGGAAGTGATAATACATAAGTGATCTCAGATACACTCGCGTCCGAATTGGATGTATTTGGCGGGACAGTAGAAGACGACGGAGGCAATGGTTCCACCGTTGGCAAGTCCATGCGAAGAGGAGGGTGTGGAGACTTTAGAACACTAAACTTTCCACGCTCTGGAATATACAATATCCAGTCAATTCGGCGATACAATGCCTCCATGTGCCTCGGATCAATAAGCTGTCCATCGCTGTCGGTCCATTGTTGTAACGGTTTATTGGACGTGATCCAAACCTCGGTGTACTTTGCCCACTTGACGGAGCCTTTTACAGGTAAACGACATGGATACTTGTCCATGAGTCGGAGCAGAAAGGCAACTTGAATCCACGAGTTGTAGTCGTCTATGATCAACGTTGGACCATATCGATAGCCGTCAAACCACACCGCATCCTTACCGCCACTATCCAAAAAGTAAACTTTTCCCAAGTCTCCACGGGTATAGTATAATGCCTCCTGCTGAGCAAGGTGTGTTTTACCACTTCCAGTCGGTCCCACGAACAAACGTACCGTAACCGTGCGGTTCTGCTTCATCGCATCGCGCATGTGAACTTTGTCACTGTACCATTCCAGATTTACCCGGTTGCGAAGAACGAGAGACGGGTCATCTTCTGCCAGATTATCAACTTCACATCCATCCGCGATTGCTTCGCGCAGTTGATGCATCTTTTGTCCGGTACCCTGCTCTCTCCATTGACCAAACTCGAATGGGCCCACTTCGTTTTGCGGTCCCAACATCCTGGTCCGTTCTTTTCGACAGTACGCACGAGCATCTTCACGGGAACGCAAGCGGATCTCCACGTGGGTACCTGTATCGCAAAACAGTTGATGCTTGACAAAACTGATATCCTGTGGATTGAAAAACTCAATGTACACCTGCCAGTGTGGACGGCCTGTATTTGGACAGATTTCGTGCTGAAAAATACAATACGCAATCAACGCCTTGAATGTCGTTGCCATCCGAACCACTGTCTCCTTCATGGCAGAACCGTAATAAGTAATACAAAAATCACGTCGTCGAATACGCCGGAGAGGAGCATTCGGGTCAGTATTATTTGCAGTCGACGTAGACGGCTGTCGTGTCATGGAAGCCAGTGAAATACCCGGCAGCATTGCCATATGTCCACCATCCAACACCACGTTTTGCTGTGGACGTTCCGGTGCTGGTGATTCAGACATCATTGCGTCAACAGCCGATTGTTGTTCCATGTCCGCCATCATTTCTGGCATGATACCAAGATCCGACGGTGGCGGTGGCGGTATAGACGGCGGCTGTAAGTTTTGTGGTGGAAAATCTGTACTGTCATACACCAACGAGGGGACAACGAATGGTGGAACCGAATGTGGACTCGTCAATACCTTCGCAGGTCGCATATACCCGATGTTTTGCACCGGAGTTTTCTGGCGTTTGGCACCAGGTTGTTCAGGATGAGGTGGACCACCAACGTAGTCACGATCATCCGTAACCCATCCACCCGGAGAGCGAGAAGGAGGGGGAGGTGCAACACTGCCGCGACGATATCCTCCACCACGCCACGTACTACCGCCACCTCGATAACCATAATACCGAGGACGTGATGATTCGTTACTAAACGCCGACCATGGAGGATATGATGGTTCATTAAGATACGACGACAATGTTGTGAAATGAGTACCACCACCATCGAGTGGTCTTCCGGTAGATCGTCCGTAGTTGACATTCCTATTTCCGCCCACTCCTTCCATTTAATATATCTATCTATATTTGTAACTCTTTTTTTATCTATAACGAAAAACGCAAACTACACTAAGAACATGAGACCATTATCAATGAACGAAAATATAGTCTTCGCCCAAAAGAAAAGCAGCTCATTGTTTCGTTGGTTGTTGATTGTTTTTCCTTTTCATATCTTGTAGTTTCCCAATTTCAAGCAAGGTCCTTTCCCGCCTTAATCTTGTATAGTATTGCGAAAAAGACTGCCTTTTACCACGATAATCAAAATAGTACCCAAATTCAGAACACAAATAAGATCTCTCCTCTGCATTTATTGGTGTCTGGTATAAAACTTGTTTGGTATTCTCCCCCGTCAATCTTTCTTCGCCTGTGCGTTGGATGCTGCCGGGCGTTTCTTGGAAGAGACGGACACCGGGGGCATCACAGGGCCTGACAATTCGTAGTGGAACATCTCGGAAGGAAGTCGGATCTCCATGGTCTGTGTACCGTCCGGAAGCGTCGTCGCCGGGTGGTCCTGGTAGTTCTTCGCCACAAAGTAGTCCCTCTGGCTTAACTTCGGGGCCATCATACCGTACGTACTTACCTCGGCGCCGTGCTTGACAAAGCCGTATCCCATAGTGTTCCATTTCCGCTCCCCATCGAAAGTGTCCATCATCTTTTGCACCTCCACCTTGATTCCCATGGGGCGAATCCGGATATCCGAGTAGGCAGGGCAGTCGGCTGGGTACGTACGCTGTAAAGGGGCATTCTGGAGATCCGACAAGGATCGGCGAAAGAGTGCCTCCACTGCTTCTGGGTTCCGAATGTCGCTTTTGGGGTAGTCGACCACCAGCTTTACGTACTGGTTTGCAATCCCCAGGCCCTTGGATGGCTCCTCCTGCACCTCCACTCGGACGGGGAGTTCGTTTTTTGGCTTCGTCGTCTTCTTGGGAGCCACATTGCGCGGCTGTGACGAACCATCCTCATCAACCTCTGCACGGGCACGTTTGTCCTTTCGACCCACCGGCTTCGGTTCTTCAACAACTTCAGCAGGAGACGGACTATCCTCCGCAAGGTCGGGAAGTGGCTGAGCGGATGTCACTTCCGTACCCGGCAAGAGGTCCTTACGACCCACCGGTTCGATTGATGTCGCGGGGACAGAGGGCAGTGCGCCGTTCTCCTCCGTGGGTGGCGGAGATACGTTGTTGCTCACTGGCTTCTTCTGTACCTTCGGATGGTGCACCTTGGGAGGCTGACCGTCGGGAATCGCTCCCTGGGGAACTCCAGTAGGCTGCAACACGAGCTTCTGCTCCGAACCGACCACCTGATACGATGTCTGTTGACGTTGCATTGTTGTCTTCCTTTTGCATTCTACACACAAAGGTTGATTGATATGAGAGACACAATATGGACACAAGAGAAGATCTCTCCTATGAGAATAAAAAGTGAGTATATCTTTGAATAGTATCATAAAACGATAATAAAAGCACACACCCCTATATATATATAATTCATGTTTTTTTTTCTCCTTCTTATCTGTTTCTTCATTACTCTGTTGCACCATTGCACTCTTCGACCGATTCCTCCCTTGCCCGTTTGGATGGTGACGACCCAGCAGGGACAACCACACCTCCCTTCAGACATGCAGCACCGCACAAGTACTCGTAATGACTTTCCTCTTCTTTACGTGCGTTTGCGATGTCCTGCAACATATGCCTTATCTTGTCTCGGTCGTCGTCGGATCCATCAAACACAGAAGGGACCACACTAACCGGATCTTGCAGCGGTGAACTCGGTTCTGAACAAGTGATGACCTTTCCTCCATCTTTCGCCGCAACTTCATAAAGATCTTTCACCAGGTTGATCGACTGAGAGTAGGAAGACACCCAATGAACAAAACCGTCTAAAACGTACTCCTGGTTAGCTTCGTCGACAGTGGCTGGAAATGTTCCATCCTCGGCATCGCGGCGAGAGTGATGAGCTCGTATAAAGTCCGTCATGGGATCCAACATGCGCTGAAACTCATCCGTAGACCGTACATTCGAGATACACCAATTCATCGCACGAACCGTCGTGGTAGGATCACTCATGTTGGCATAGTACCAACTGTATAAATCCGACCCGTCGTTGATACCCGTAGGTGGTAACTTCTTGAGGAACCCAGCGTCGTCCAGCTGTGGAGGTGGTACCGGTGGTCGAAGCAGATCGATTTCCATGATTACTACTGATATGATGCCACCCCAAAAAAAAACAAACAAAGACAATGACAAAATGAGGACAAAGATGAATCGTAATAGTTAAAGTATAGTAGGGTCATCAACGAAAGTAGAACAAAAAACAACGTAAACAAATATATTTCTATATTCTTTCTGTATCATTACAAACGTCGAGACCCACCATCCCACTTTCCGATCATGTACCTCTTTTTATTGGATAACCGTGGATCGATAATACCCAAACGTTTGTTGTTTTGTTCAGCCACGCGGAGACTGTACGACGTCGACCCCGGCAAGGTAGTCACCAATGACGTACGAGCCGTTTCCCGTTTCTTGATTCGGGATACAGCCGACAGGCATCCACTGCCACCACTACTGTTACTCGACGACGAGGAAGCCGGAGAGGTATGCGATGACGTAGCAAAATCCGAATAGTATACACCCGTAACCGGATTCCCGGTCGAATCGGTATACGAAACGGAATGAACGGCAGCTATCGCAGTAGTACGAGACGGCAAGATGGCAGACCGATATAAGTGCGATGGTTCGTAGGACGGAGGTGCGTGGCAAACCATATATATTCGATGGTATGGTAGTAAAGATAAGATCTGTAAATGAAGTTTGGAACGAACTGATCTGTACCAATCCTCCCATATTATAGGGAACACTATGTCAATTATTTCCTTAATCTCAAACTACCGTTTCATCGGACCTCTCGGACCCCGCTCTTTTTTATCTCTCCTGATTTGTGCCCTCATCTCGGCTTCGGGACCGTCTTCTTCACTCAATTCTTCTTCTTCTTCTTCTTCTTCTCTCGCTCGCTTCTGCTTTCTTTCCCGTTCTTTCTTTTCAAATTCCTTCTGTGCCTTATGCTTTTGTGCCGTCTCTCGTTTCTTCACAGCAATTGCCGCATTTCGTGCCACTTGGGCAGGAGTCAGTTTCGCAATGTCTGCATTTGGTCTACGTACGGGCAAGGCAGGAAGATCGTCAATGGATGGAACCATTTGAGCGGTGATTGGTTTATGAGCAGTAGTAGATCGATTCTCTTCGCGCTTTTGTTGTACTCCAGTCAATAAGGCGTCCAACCCAACCATAGGCAGAGGTTCCTCAATACCAGGTTCTACATAGTACTCAACAGGGGGCTTTAAACGGTCATTGTCATAGGCTTGGACAAACGAATCAGTGGATACCATAGATTCGTCACCACTACTCGACGCCCAGTCGTCATCCGTATCGGAGTGAACTGGTAGATTCCTTCCTCGTTTTGAATCGATTTGATGCTTTCGTTTTGCTTCGTCTCGATAAGCTTTCCTACGCCGACCTTTATACGTTGTCGTACGATGTGCCCATCCACGTCTTTCCATCTCTTTATGCATCTGCATATCCCATGCGTTTCGAAGCACATGATACAAACGACGATTGTGAATATGTTGTCTGTCGATCGCGGTCCTATCATAGGCTGGATTTACCGTATAAATGTACCGAAACGTTCCATTTCCATTGTCGACGGTTTGACGAAGTAAATATCCAGACTTAACGTACGCGTTTGCAATTAACTTTTCATGGTTGTAAATCTTTGGATCTGTAGCCGTGAACTGAACAATACCACCGTCCGTAACTCTCATACCCGCATTGTGTTCACCCGGTTCCAATGGATGAACTGGAAGGACCGGCGGAACATCATAAACGTCACGAACAAACGACCTGGCCGGGCGCTCATCATTGGTCGTATTCTTTCGACGCTTCCCACTATCGTCGATAATGTCAGGGTATTCGTTGACATATACAATATTACTATGCTCACGGCGGACCGTCTGATTAGAAGCAGACGGATCGGTAAGTCCGCGACGTTCCCAATCAGCTCTTGTTTGTTCGGATCGAATCACATCGCGTATCAATACGGGATCCAAGTGTGGTTCTATATCCACTTCCCAATTATCACCACGTGCATACTGGTCGTCATCCAGGATACGTCGTCGTTGTTGCTTTATAGCTGCATTTCGAAGGTGTGTCTGAACGGTTTCTCTGGTATCATTCTTGTAGGCGCCGACCACTTGCACTACAATGTTGTACCTATACGTCTCATAATCCTCCTTACGTCGTGCAACTTCATCATCGTGTGTCTTTCGTGCAGCCAAAGACGTTGGACGCGGACCCATAGGAGGTATACCCTTGTTTGCCTCAAACATTGCTTGGGATGTAATGTAAGTTTTTCCATCTTGAAGAACTGGCCATATCGCCTTGGGAACTGAAACGCCGTACGTTTTGGTGAAAAACCTTAGATAGGAATCAGCGACAACTTTCTTGGCTCGACCATTCGAATAAGTCGTGAGAGAAACACTAGAGGAAGGTACAACGATTGCCTGTGGTACGGGTAGATGAAGTTCGTCTGGAATCAAAGCCCCGCCAACTTCTTCGTCGATCGAAGGAATCATCGGAGAAGGATGAGGTGGAACAACCACCTTCCAAAGTTCCCTCTCTGGCCATCGTAGCTGTGTAGGAACAGGACCCCTCGTCGGTTCGGGATGACCGTACATGTTTGCCCACCAACCACCAGGGTCGGTAAGTGGAAGTTCTGACGTATGGCCAATCCTCTCAAGTACCTTCGCACTTCGATATTGCTCATACAAATCTTCCCGTCGCTTATTCTCGGCATCATAAGCAGCCATATCAAACAGGGCATCTGGCATGTCCGGCATATTATTGAGTCGCTCGAACTGTTCCTGGTCGAGTACATTCGCGGGATCAAGGAGATATGCCCGATCCACATCTAGGATGGACATAAACTTACCGGGTCCTCCGTATACGGATGGAAAACGATCCAGGTACTCCGTGGTAACTCTGTTTCTGGACATATTTCGCGATACCGTGGGAACGCTCATTGTTATTAATAATTATATATGTAAACCCTATTCAACAATAAGACAAGAAAGAGATATAGAACCATAATAGCACACGGGGAACATGGAAGACCTATAGAAGATTTCCCAAATAAATTAGATAGAACACCAAAAACAAACCCCTTTACAATATTATTCTCGAGCCCGTTTCTCGTTGCGCATCGTCTGAGTGACCGGACCATACCCAGACCAGTCCAAAGGCCGCAGGATCGTCAGATTGTACGCCTGTCGAATGGCGTCAGCCGCCTCGAAGAACGTATGGAGCTGTGCCAACTCTTGTCGACAAGGAGCGTCACAGGCGTCTCGCGGAGGAAGCAGATCACGGCCGAACGAAGTGCGCACAGAGTTTGACAACTCCGACCCTGCCTCATCGATCAGCCACTGCATGGCCATCATCAAGCGGTATCGACTTCCACTCTGTCGAAACCACCACTGGAAAAAGAGAGCACGGGTCACCGGCACAACCCGGTAAAGGTCATCCTGGCAGTCTTCATACTCCTGTCGCATGTACACCGAGACATCCGGGTGAGTATCAACCTCCGAAATGGTGTCCGAGAAGCTGTCGTCGTCGTCTTCTTGAGAAGCTGCGTCTGTCTCAATCTCTGTCGGGTCTTCATCGACTTGTGCAGCACGATCGATTTGGTCGTAAATGTCCCCAGAGACGGCCTGAGCACGGAAAGCGTTGATCAAGCTGGCGAAGTTCTCAGCTCGAAGAGAAGGAGACTCTGACATTTGACTCTTGCAAAAAATAATCTGCGGCAGAAAAGGACATACCATATCCCCTATTATGTACCATATTACCTCCCATACTATAGGAAATGGAAAGTCAGATTTTGCAGAACCCCATATGTACCATGGAACACATAGGTCTTACTATAGGAAACCGGAAGTCAGATTTTGCACGGCAGGAAAAACCTAAACGTTCCGAAAACATACTAAAACAGATGCAAAAGCTAGAAATTGCAAGTAAAAACATACAGGAAATGGAACGAATGTTCCAAAAACAAACGAAGAGTTAAAAAATGCATAGTGAAATGGAACAAAATGAGGAAATTAGCAGGAACAAAAGCAGAAAGTTTAAAAAACGCAAGACAAAAAAAAAACAAAAATCCCTTCCGTTCCAAGAACCGCAAGAAAACGCGACTAGTATTACTCCTTAAGGCATCGGAGTTCCAATGGCACAGAATGATTGTTTTTGTTATTCGGACGAGAGCCCGC